>Ga0209777_10001598_pt1 | contig 32069 bp, 25 predicted proteins | sample FrelakmetHBP12HB_FD_187147 | JGI IMG/M metagenome (GOLD analysis project Ga0209777, IMG submission 187147) | Freshwater lake sediment microbial communities from the University of Notre Dame, USA, for methane emissions studies -HBP12 HB (SPAdes)... | ecosystem: Environmental > Aquatic >... | reverse complement strand
TGAACATAAGTGAGGACGATCTCCAGAAAGTGCATGAGATAGGCCCGGAGGCGGCAAAAAGCATCCGAGACTTCTTCGACCAGCCGGCAAATCGAGCTGCGGTCGAACGGCTGCTGGACGCCGGTATTATTTTCGAGGGGCCGAAGGGAAACGCAAAGACGCTTCAAGGCAAGATGTTCGTCCTAACGGGGGCGCTTGAGGACTTCACCCGCGAGCAGGCGCAGGCTGACATCGAGTCACGCGGAGGCAGGGTGGCATCGAGTGTGAGCAAAAATACTGATTACGTCGTGGTCGGCGCAGACCCCGGCTCCAAACTGGATAAGGCCCGGTCGCTGGGGATCAATCTCCTGAACGAAAAAGAATTCAAATCTCTCCTCGAAAAGGAATGAAATTAATAATAAATGTGTTTACCGAAAGGTATTCCACGACCCGGGTGAATAAATGGCTTTGAGCATGGATTATACGAGATTGTTTTGTCCGCGGGGCCTCGCCGTGGTGGGCGCGAGTGCGGCTGGCAGGATAAAATTTGGAACACTATTCACAAAAGCCAACCTCGACTGCGGCTTCGAGGGCGCGATCTATCCCGTGCATCCCGCCGGGGGTGAGTTGTTCGGGCTGAAAATTTATCGTTCGATGAGCGAAATCCCCGGCCCGGTGGACCTCGCCTGCATCGCCGTGCCCGCGGCGCATGTCCATACGGCGCTTGAGGATTGCCTGAAGAAAAAGGTTCCATGGGCACAGATTCTTAGCGCCGGTTTTGCGGAGAGCGATGAAGACGGGAAGCGTCTCGAGAATGAATTGGGATATTTCCCCCAAAATGGGTTGAGGTTGATCGGCCCGAATTGTTTTGGTGTTCATTGCCCGGAATGTGGTCTTACAATATTGCCGGGGAGCGGTTTTTCACGGAGGCCGGGGCCGGTGGCTTTTATAGGTCAGAGCGGCGGGCTGGCGGTTGACCTCGGGTATTCTTCTCCCGGACTGGGATTCGGCTGGCGGCGGATGGTGAGCTTCGGGAACGCATGCGATGTAAACGCGGCGGAGCTGATAGCGCATTTCGGCTCCGATCCTGGAACGAAGGTGATCGCCGCGTACATCGAGGGTGTCAAAGATGGGAGAGCCTTCTTTGATGCGGTTAAAAAGGCATCTTGCGTCAAGCCTGTCATTATCTGGAAGGGGGGACTGACCGAAAGTGGCGCGAGGGCCGTCATGAGCCACACCGGAAGCCTCGGCGGCCAATCGGCAATATGGGACGCCGCATTCAGGCAGGCGAACGCGGCGCCGGTGAGCGGGCAGGAGGAGATGCTTGACACTATTGTTGCATTTCTTACCATTGGTGAATTTACGGGCCGTGGCGTGTGCGTGGCGGGGGGAGGAGGCGCGCTCGGGGTAGCGGCGTCTGACAGCGCGGAGAAAATGGGGATGTATTTGCCGCGTTTTTCGAATGAAACACGGGCGGCAATGCAGGCGCTTTTGCCTCCGCCGGGCAATTCATTCAACAATCCCGCGGACGTGGGCAACCCCATGATCGCAGCGCCGATGCTCGAGCAGATAATGGACATCGCCGTGCGCGACCGCGCCATTGACATCATCATGGTCATACAGATACTTCACCACATGACATGCGTCACAAAGCAGGAGATGGACCTGCCGAAGGACACGTCGCTCAAATCAATCGCTCAACACAAGGCCATGGCCGAAGTCTGTGCGCGCGTGCAAAAACTGCGGGGCAAGCCCGTCCTCCAGATACTCCCGCCGATAGCGGGGGAGGAGGAAGAAATCGAGGTCGAAGCGCTTTTAAGGGAGGCGAGGCGGGTCTCGCACGAAGCCGGGGTGGCCACATATCCCACACTTGACCGCGCGCTTGCCGCCGTGTCGCGTGTTTCCTTTTATTATAGGAGACGCGCCGTCCTCGGGTAACGCTACGTGTGCGGTTTATTTTTGAAATAACCTTGCTATCCTAATATATTAAAGAGGGGGACAGTTAACAAGGAGAAAATAATATGAAATTGAAAGTGATAGTACATAATGCTGAGGAGGGCGGCTTTTGGGCCGAGGCGCCTTCAATTCCGGGATGCGCAACTCAAGGGGAAACTTTCGAGGAGTTATTGAAGAATCTTTATGAAGCAGTTGAGGGTTGTTTGTCCGTGAATGTAAGTTCTCCAGAAGACGATAAAGACGCCAGGGTTCTAGAAATTGCGATATGAAATCCGTATCGGGCAAGCAGTTGGCGAATATTCTTGAACGCCATGGCTGGTCTCTCCCAAGAATAAGCGGAAGTCATCACACATTTATAGAAAATCAGGAAGCATCGTGAGAATTTCCATACCAATTCATGGGAATAAGCCGTTAAAATCGGGTCTTCAAATTTTCTTTCTTAAATCCGCCGGCCTAAAAGACGAAGATGTCGAGTAATAACATGGCTATCATCGTATCTGCGAGAAATTTGGCAAAACGTTACGGCGACCTGGAGGTTGTTCGCGGCCTGAACTTCGATGTGGTCGGCGGTGAATGTTTCGGCTTTCTCGGGCCGAACGGCGCCGGCAAGACCACGACGATTCGCATGATACAGTGTTTAAGCGAGCCGAGCGGTGGCCTGTTGGAAGTATTCGGGATGGACGTTAGGAAGTATCCGCGCAAGATAAAGGCGCGCATAGGTGTGGCGCCCCAGGACGACCTGCTCGATGTTGACCTGAAGGTGCGCGAAAACCTTACGATATACGCCCGCTACTTCGGCATTCCGGATATTGAGGCGAACCGGAGGGCCGACGAGTCGTTGGAGTTTTTGCAGCTCAAAGAAAAAAGCGGGGAGAAGGTTGACAAGCTCTCCGGTGGAATGCGCCGCAGGCTGCTTATCGCAAGAGCCATGATCAACCAGCCCCAGCTCCTGATATTCGATGAGCCGACCACCGGTCTCGATCCTCAGGCGCGTCACCTGATATGGGCGAAGGTTCGCGATTTTAAGGAGCGCGGGGTAACTATAATCCTCACCACTCACTACATGGAGGAAGCCAGCCAGCTTTGCGACCGCATTGCGATTATGGATCGCGGCGTGTTCATTGCGGAGGGCAGGCCCGCGGACCTTGTGCAGGAATACGTGGGTCAGGAAGTTGTGGAAATACGCACTAATCATATAGATACGAACGCGATCGTCGAGCGGCTTCATGGGTGCGATTACATCACGGAAACCTACGCCGACACTATGTATATATTTTTCCGGGAAGGCTGCGGAGTGATGCCGAAGCTGGTGGAGATGGGCTTATCCAACTACATCCACAGGCTGGCGACGCTCGAGGACGTATTTTTAAAGCTGACCGGCAGGGAACTGAAGGAGTAAGAATGTCACTGGGTTTTCTGACCATCTGGCGACGCAACTATGTGGTGTGGCTTACTTACTGGCGCTCGAGCCTCGTGGGCAACCTGCTCGACCCCCTCTTTATGCTTTTGGGCATGGGGCTGGGGCTTGGAGAGAGCATAAAGGAAATAGGCGGGATGAGTTACATCCAGTTCATCTCGCCAGGCATTATAGCTTCGGCGGGGATGTACGCGGCGACGTTCGAGTGCACGTTCAGCACCTATACGCGCATGGCGCCGCAAAAGACGTTCGAGTCAATCCTGATGACCCCCATGACACTCACGGATATAGTCGGGGGCGAGATATTATGGGGCGCGACCAAGGGGATGGAGAGCGCGGCGGCCATTCTTCTGGTCATGGTGGCCCTGCCGATGCGCCTGACTCCTTCCTGGTGGGGGCTTATGGTGATTCCCGTGTCGCTTTTGATCGGATTGATGTTCGCATCCATGGCCATGGTATACACGTCCTATGCGCCTGCCTACGATTTCTTCAGCTATTATTTCACCCTTGCGCTTACTCCCCAGTTCCTGCTGTCGGGCATATTTTTCCCGATCGAGGGCATGCCCCGCTGGGTTCAATGGGTGAGCGAATTCATGCCTCTGAAGCACGCGGTGAACCTGACGAGGTCGCTGGTCATGGGGCATATAAGGCCGCAACTTATGCTGGACATGGCGTGGGTCGTCGGCATTGCGGCGCTTGCGTATTTTGTCGCCGCAAGGCGCATGCGGCGGCGCATAGTGCACTGACGGCTCAAGACGCTACCGGATTAATATGTCAGATAATACGCCAATACCGACTCCCAGCTTAAAAGGGCGCCCACCGCGCATTCTCGTCGTTTATCCTTATTCCGAAAATAAAAATAATTCGCCGCCTCTCGGCATGGCCATGATGGGCGCCGTCTTCCGCGAACGCGGGTTGAGCGTGAAGGCCGTTGATGCGGCTGCGTTTCTGGTAAGGGACGGTGAATCCCGCGTCGCCTCGGCGCTCGAAGGCACGAAGCCGGACGCAGTCGGGATCAGCCTCATAGTCGGAAACGCATCAAATGCCTATAGTCTGATAAATAAATACATATCGAAGCTGAATATACCCGTGATCGCGGGGGGACCCCATGCGACAATAGCGCCCGACGAGGCGCTCAAACACGGCGTTCACGTGGTTGTCCGGGGGGAGGGAGAAGAGACTGGCGCTGAGCTGGCCGAATGGCTGGCGGGTTCCAGAGAGCTTGAAGGAATTCAGGGGATAAGCTATCTGGCGCGGGACGGTTCGGTTCGTCATAATCCCGACCGCCCACCGATAGCAAATCTCGATGTTTTGCCAATGCCGGATCACGATCTGTTCGATGCGTCGAATTATTTTGAGAGGCCTGAAGACAGGGTACGGGCGGGAAAGGTAATTACGAGCCGCGGCTGTCCGAACAAATGCAGTTTTTGCGCGAATCCGATTTTTGGAAGAAAATTCCGCTACAGGTCTCCGGCGTCCGTTGTCGCGGAGCTGGAGATGCTTAAGCAACGGTACGGCATTGATCGTTTCGAGTTTCTTGACGACGCCTTCACCGCCAGCCGGCGGCGCCTTCTCGATCTTGCCGAGGAACTGCGGCGCGTTCCCGATGTGACATTTTCGTGTGTGACCCGGCTGGAGAATCTGGATGGAGAGACGGTGTCGGCGCTGCGCGCGGCGGGACTCTACAGGGCCTACATTGGAGTTGAATCGGCGCGCAAGGAAACATTGCGACGCATTCACAAGAATATAGAACTTGAGAAACTTGCGCCCACTCTCAGGCTGCTTCGTAAAAACGGCATCGAGGCCTCGCTGTTTTTCATGTTCGGTTTTCCGTGGGAGTCGGCCGAGGAGATGCGCGAGACGAACCGGTTGATTAAGAAGCTTAGGCCCCTGACCGCATGGTTCAACGAGGGCGGGGTAGTCGCTCCATATCCGGGAACAGAGATATATGAAGAATATCACGAATCGGTGGGCTTCACCGACTGGTGGCTGACACATTGGCGGCCGTCCGGCTACCAGCCGCTGCACCCCCTTCAGCCTTATTACTTTTTCCCGTACGACGACGAAAAAAGGGCGGCGATCAGGGAGGGGCTTGATATTATACTGCAGCACAACCGGGGAGAAGAAGACGGCGGGATGGCGGGTAAAAAGGGAACCGGCCGTCAAAACATTGGGCAGCTTCTCGACATTATTCACGATCTCGAGGAGCAAGTTCGAGACCGCGACAGGCAATTGCATGAGTTTTGGAACAGAAGCGCATTGGAAAAATTGCGCAGGATTATGCAATCTCTAAGGGGCAAGAAATAGAGAAATATTTATCCTTATAGCGATGTGCATTTATCTCTTGGGGGGAAAATCCTGAGGGGCCTCGTTTACAGAGTCCATACGATGAATTGTTAAGAGATTAATGAATATTATCGAAAACGATAAGGGCCAAGATAAGGAAGCGGCAAATGCTCGATGGAAAGCCGCGCTGCGACCATCTCTTCTTTGGCTTGTTCTGGTTATTGCTTTTTTATTGCGCATATATCACAACGGCTTCGGGTTGCCCGCCATCCGATTGTCCGGATACGAAGAAGACCACATTGTGGAGCGGGGAATGGGGATATTGTTGGGCTACACGCCGGCGATGCAGTGGCCGGGCGCCACGTATTTCATGCTGTTTGCTATTGTCGGCGGCGCTTGTTTTTTCTTTACCCATCTGCATGCCCTGCTGGCAAGCGCCGGCGACCTCTTCGGTATCATAAACATCATAGACCAGTTCTATATATCGTTTTTCAGGGATCCCACTTCGTATTATGTGCTTGGCAGATGCATGCAGGCACTGATCTCGGTTGGTGAGGTATATTCCATATATCGCCTGGGCCGTGAACTGGATGACGAGGCGGCGGGCTTGATCGGCGCAACGTTCTGGGCCGTATCCCCCATGAGCGTATCCCTGGGTCACATAGTGAATGTTGACGATCTCATGGTCTTATTTTTATTGGGTTCCGTCATCATGTCAATGCGGTATCAGGGGTCGGGCCGCGGGAGGGACATTTGCATTGCGGCCCTGCTAGGCGGTCTTTCGACCGCGTCGAAACTGAACGGTCTCTTTGTAATTGTGCCGATATTCACAGCTTTGGCCTCACGGCAGGCGGGCGGCGTAAAAATGTCGGCGTCCGGCTTAAGCCGGGTCGTCATGTCTGCGGCAGGCTGGTTTATCCTGGGGTTTGTCATCGGATGTCCATATATTCTTACAAACCCGCCTGTAATGCTTAAATTCTTTATCTTTGACGCCGCCGTGAGATCAATGCTCGGGGAAACGGCCAACGGATGGGCCTTGATTGTGGCGGACTACCTTCCCCATGGGATCGGCTGGGCGCCGATGATTGCGGGAGCTGCGGGTCTGGCGGCTATGACGCGTGAGAAGCGGACGGGAAAATATTTGCCCGTTGTTGTTCTTCTTACCTATTTTATGGCTACCGGCAGAGTGCGAACATCGCATCCCGCTCATGCACTCCCGATTGCGACGATGCTGTGCCTTGGGGTTGGGGCGCTTTTCTCCATTGCGGCGCGAAGGGCAAGCTCTCTGAATAGAAAGTGGATCAGCGCCGTGTTGATTATGGCGCTGGCGGCGATCCTGGTTGAGCCTGTTTTGAATATGATTCAAGTTGAAAAGAAATTTACAATGGATGACACAAGGCTCGCCGCAAAGCGATATATAGAAAAAAACCTCCGGCCCGGCAGCCGGATACTCCTTACTGGTTACGGCGATCCGCCGCTTCGCTGCAGCAGGCAGAGTTTGGAAAAACAATTGCGGTCTACGGACGAGGGCGCCCTCGCTCAACAAAGATACCAGGCCGTAAAAGAATATCTTGAGTTAAAAGGCGGGGCATCTTGGAACAAGGCGCTTATGTCTGGTGATAAATATCCGTTTATAGCGCTCTCTGAGGCATTGGCGGCGGAGAGCAGATTTTCGCGGGCAAAACTTCTTTTCCTTCTGGCCGATCCGCATCCTCCCGAACCATCTTATGATATCGAGGGGGCGCAACCCGCTCAAATTAAAGTGGGAAATATTATTGAGCGAACGCGAAACGGCGAATTCGACGCGGCGCTGATTCACCCGGGGGAATCCCAAACCGGGCCTTATGCCGATTTGCGGGCGGTGGCGGCTCAGGTCGCCGATAAAGTGGTAACTATTTACCCCGAGCGTGACAAGCGGGGAGGCGCGCCTCTGGAATTGTATTTGTTCTATCATAAAGATCGGATGCAGCTATCCCCGACGCCTCCAGGCGCATTGCAGGTTCCATTGCCTTGAATGTTATGGAGAATTGAAAAAAATCATTCTCCTTGGTCCGCGCCCAGACTTTTCGCCGCTTCCTCATAGGTTCGAAGGTCCCCCTCGCTGAACAACACGAAGGTCACGTGCTCGATGTCGTTCTGTCCCTCGAGAAATCTGGCAACCTCCGATAAAGCCATCATGGCGGCCTTCTCGACGGGGTAGCCGTAGGCTCCAGTGCTGATTGATGGAAAGGCCACTGTTTTCACGCCGTTTTCACGGGCCACCTCGAGGCTTCGACGATAGGCGGATGCGAGTTTTTCGGGTTCGCCGCTCTTTCCTCCGTGCCAGACCGGCCCGACAGTATGAATTACATATTTTGCGGGCAGCCTGCCCCCGGTTGTGATCTTGGCGTCGCCGGTTTCGCAGCCGCCGAGCTTCCTGCACTCCTCCAGGATGGCAGGTCCTCCGGCGCGGTGTATGGCGCCGTCAACGCCGCCCCCGCCTAGCAACGACCGATTTGCGGCGTTAACGATCGCTTCAGGTTTTTCCTTTGTGATATCGCCGCGTTTAAGCGAAATAATTGCCTTCCCTACCTTCAGTTCCATCCTTTCACCTCCATGCCCCATGATTTTACTTTCACTTAGTTTCAGATGCAATGAGTTTAAATAAAGTGTCGCAAGGATCGTTATCGCATTGGTTTGGGTCCGACGCCTTCGGTTGACTCGCCGCCTCCGCTCGATTACCGTTATCCTTATATTTGAAAAGGAGAAAGATCGGCATGGCGTTTAGAACCATTGATTATCGGGGGGGCGCGGTTGTGATGATTGACCAGAGGAAACTCCCATCTCGTGAGGTATATAACGAATATCACGACTACAGGGGGGTTGCGCGCGCGATACGCAGCATGGTGATACGCGGGGCGCCGGCCATCGGCGTAGCCGCGGCATACGGGATGGCGCTCGCTGCGTCCAATGCGGCCCTGAAAGAAACAGCCCGCTTCATGAAATTACTTGAGAAGGCCAAGAAGGAACTAGCCGAGACCCGTCCCACAGCCGTCAACCTCTTCTGGGCGCTTGAGCGCATGATGGAAGTGGCTCACGCGAACGAGGGCCGGGGTCCCGAAAAAACTGCCGCGGCAATGGAACGGGAGGCACGGAGAATACACCTGGAGGACGTTGAAGTGTGTAAAAAGATGGGAAAGAACGGCGCCCGCCTCCTTCCGCGAAAGTGCGCCGTGCTGACACACTGTAACGCGGGCGCGCTCGCCACGGCCGACTACGGCACAGCTCTGGGCGTCATTCGCGCAGCCGTTGAAATGGGAAAGTCAGTCAGGGTTTTTGCGGACGAGACGAGGCCGTTTCTTCAGGGCGCGCGGCTTACGGCCTGGGAGCTTATGAAGGACGGTATAGATGTGACATTGATTACAGATAACATGGCGGGCCATTTCATGCGAATAGGCATGATTGACGCCGTCATCGTTGGCACAGACCGCACCATGGCAAACGGTGATGTGGCCAACAAGATAGGCACGTACTCCGTCGCGGTACTCGCCCGCGAAAACGGGATACCTTTCTACGTCGCCGCGCCAACATCAACTATTGACCTTGAATGCCCGAATGGCGACGCGTGCCCAATCGAGCAGCGGAGCGAGGACGAGGTCACTCACGTGTTCGGCAGGCGCGTAGCGCCGGTAGGCGTCAAGGTGATGAACCCCGCTTTCGACATCACACCCGCGAAATACGTAACAGCGATCATTACCGAAAACGGCGTTGCAAAGAAACCTTTCTCCAGGTCGCTCAAAAAGGTGGCGGGTTGCCGCTAGAATGGGGCGCACCGCGCTCCCTTCAATTGACCGTAAGTCCATGATAGGCGATAACTATCGCAATATACCCAGGGCCAAGAAGCTCATTGATGAAATCGCATCCCGGCTGCAAGATGGGGCGCTTTTGTCTCTCATTGACGGCGCTGCGCGATCCTCCCCTGACCCAGAAATGGCCTTGTTGAATTTTCTCAGGCTCATGGAAACGCTGGGAGGCCATCCGGAGGCGGGCCGGATAATTAACCGCCTCGAAGATGAGTATGTCTCTGGCATTCTGGCCTCCATCTTTGGGGCGAGCAATTATCTGTCTCAGATACTAATTAGTGATCCTAAATACATAATAGAGCTGGTTGACTCACCTTATCTGAATAGCCCGAAGCCAGGAGAAGTAATTGCCGATGAGCTTGAATCGAGGTGCGGCTCCCTTGAGGATGCTGAGCAAATGATGAAGGAGTTGAGGAGATATCGCAGTGGTGAAATGCTGAGGATCGTTGCGCGGGATTCCTTGGCTTTTGGCGGAATGGAGGATCTTACGGCGGAGATAAGTGATCTGGCCGCCGCCGCGGTAAATTGCGCATACCGCTTTTGCAGGGATGAGCTTGCGCGGACATGGGGGGAGCCTTTTGAGCTTCTGGATGGCGGCGCGCATCGTCCGGCCCGCTTTGCGGCGCTGGGAATGGGAAAGCTGGGGGGACGTGAGCTGAATTACAGCTCGGATATAGATCTCATCTACATATATGGCTCGGATAATGGGGATCTTAAGTCTTTCTCGGATAGCGGTAATTTACATGGAAAGAGTCTCGCGGATTTCTGGACGAAGGTAGCGGAGAACATGGGCCGTATGATCGGCGAGGTGACGGAGGATGGTCTGGTTTTCCGGGTTGATCTGAGGCTCAGGCCGGGGGGCGGTTCCGGCGCGGTGGCCATGAGCCTCGATGCGGCAGCGGATTATTACCAGACATGGGGTCAGACATGGGAGCGCGCGGCGCTTCTCAAGGCGCGCCCCATCGCCGGGGATATTGGCCTCGGCGAGCAATTCCTTAATGAAATAGAACCCTGGCTTCATCGCCGCTACCTGGATTTCGGGCTGCTCGATGAAATACAGGAGATGAAGTCGAGGATTGACATCGAGGCCAGGCGCGCCGGGCGCGGCTCGTATGATGTGAAGCTGGGGTCGGGGGGCATTCGCGAAATTGAATTTTTCGTTCAGTCACTTCAACTTGTGCATGGCGGGAAAATATCCGCAATTCGCCGCAGGAATACACTCAAAGCGCTTAAGGCGCTTTACGAAGCGGGTTTAATATCGGAAAAAGACGCTTTTGATCTTTCGGAAGCCTATCGCTTTTTGAGAAAATTGGAGCATCGCATACAGTTTCAGGAGTTTCAGCAAACCCAGCTTCTGCCGCGCAATACCGAAGATCGAGACAGGCTCGCGGCATTAATGGGATACCGCGGCCCTCATGATAAGCGGTGGAGTGAGTTCGAGGAGCGACTCAATGAACACAGGGCCGACGTCGAGGAACGATATCGAGACCTCTTCGTCACTCCGAAGCAGGAGACAATGCAGGCGGTTGCGGATCAGGCGATCATGCTGGCCCGGGGTGAAATTTCGGAAGAAGACGCGAGAAAATGGCTCGGAGAACGGGATTTCGCCGACCCCGCAAACGCTTACCGCGCTCTGGAAAGGCTCAGGGAAGGCCCGCGGCGCCTCGCTTATCTCTCCGACGCCACGCGAAAGAGGTGGGCCGATATTGCGCCCCTTCTCATTCAGGAAGTCGCATCAGCGCCGGACCCCGACATGGCGCTCACCAATCTCGAGCGTTTTTTGGCCGGAGTTGGAGCGAGGGCCACCACGTTGGCGCTGCTGCGACAGCATCCTGCGGCCTTGAGATTCCTCGTGAACCTCTTCGGAACCAGCGAGTATCTCTCGGAATTTTTTATATCCAGACCGGAATTGCTGGACGGCCTTGTGGGGCCGAAGAGGGAATCGCCCGCTTTTGATCATAAGGCGATGTGGGAAGAATGGCATGAGGCCGGCTCCGCGGCCGCCGATCTCGAAGGACGCCTCGATTTCCTCAGGATATTTGTGCACGAAAGGATGCTGAAGATTGGTCTCGATGACCTGTCGGGAGAGGCGGATCACCGTGTCACCGGCGGGCGGCTGTCTATTCTGGCGGAAGTGGCTCTTCAAGCGGCGTTACAAATATCACAAAATGAAATTGAGGCGCGCCTCGGCGAGCCGGTTTTCAAAACCGATGCGGGCAACGTTCGCGGCTCGCTTGTTGTGATGGGCATGGGGAAGCTTGGGGGGGCGGACTTGAGTTACGGCTCGGACCTTGATGTCATATTTATTTATACACCCGGCTTCGCGGAAGGCCTGAAGGGAACATCAAGCCATGAATATTTTATCAAGCTGGCTCAGCGAATAATCAGCGCGATCTCCATTGAAACCGCACAAGGCCACTGCTACTCGCTTGACACGCGCCTCAGGCCATCCGGACGCGGCGGCAGCCTTATTACGAGCCTTGAAAGTTTTGTGCGTTACCACAGTCAAAGCAGCGCCGCATGGGAGAGGCAGGCGCTGATCAAGATGCGGCCTGTGGCGGGCGATTTCGACCTGGGACGTAAAACGCTGGACGCGATGTATCAGTATGTTTATGAAAGGCCGCTTACCGAAGCCCAAATCGAGGAGATTCGTCACGTTAGGAAAAGACTGACTAAAGAAACGTCGCGCTCCAAAGATGGCAAATTGGACCTCAAGCTGGAGCCGGGCGGGCTGGTTGACGCTGAGTTCGTAACGCAAGTCATGCAGCTAAGATTCGGAAAGGAAAAAACTGAGTTGCGGACTTCCCATACCGCAGCCGCCATGGAAGCGCTCCGGGGAATAATGGACGAGACGGATCGAAAAGACTTGATCGAGGGCTGGGAGTTTCTCCGAAAACTTGCGCTGAGGCTCCGCATAACCCTGGCGCCGGATACCCCGATCCTCGATATAAAGGGCCGCCGAACCCGCATTCTGGCGCGTGCGCTGGGCTATGACGAATCGCGCGGCGACCTCGCAGAACAGCTTTTATATGAGGTTCAATCTCATATAAGAAAAATAAAAACGCTGTATGACAAATACGTTTAAATCCTAATGGCGCCGCCTGCTTTGCCCTTACAGCGGTCAATCGGATGGACGCTCGATTTAACCCGCTGAAAATATATGTTGCAGACCCGATCAGGGAACACTTTTAATTTTCGGGGGTCTACCACATAATATATAGAATAGTGACGATCGAATTGTTCCTTCAAATTCCAGAGGTATGCGCCCGAGGTGACGCATTCGAATGCAGGAATCGAGAGAATCTCCATTTAGAGCGATAAAACGCCAGCCGTTTTCTTCCGCCCTGGCGCTGCTTATGGGCGCACTGGGCGGGTTGATGTGGGCATTGAGCGGCGATCGGACTCAAATGCCGGATGTATGGATGGCGCTGCTTTGCGCCGAGGCCGGGGCCGTGATCGCGCTGGCAAGCTGGATTGCAGTGTCTTCGGGGTTGGCGCGAATGTTCGGAGCGGAGTTGAGCCGCACGCGACGCGGGGACGCCCTGACATACCTCCCGCTTTTGTTCTCATCGCTCATCACACTCAACCTCGTTTTCCAAGCCGGGGGATTGAACAGGCTGGTATTTCTGCTCGTGACGTTTATGCTGATCGGCGCGAAGATCGTTGAGATTATATGGTTAATATTATTACATAAGGCGCGATGGCTGAGCGTCTGCGTTCCATCTCTTCTCGCCTTGCTCCTCTGCGCGGGCCTTCTCAGGATCTCATGGCATACCTTCGCCCCGAAGGGCGAATACTGGAAGGATAGAGAGGTCGTGAGGTTATCCGGAGACGCGGCCGCAGGCTTCGAGGGCGGTGGCGCCGAGAGGGTCTACGCAAACGGTCTTGGCAGGTGGAGACCATCAACGAAGATGGCCGCCCCCGGCGTTTATCGCGCTAAATACCACATTGCCGAACCCGCGCGCCTGTCGCTTGGTTTTCTAGCCGATGATCATTCGGTCCGTAAGATACGCGTCTCGATCGGCGTGAACGGAAAGCAATTATTTGACGATAAGCTTGAGACGGCGGACGGCTGGAAGGACAGGATTTGGCCCATCGAGACCGGTGAATTGGAGATTCGCGTCTCGCCTGAGTCGGGCATAATGTTTGCCAGCGATCCTGTCGTCACTACGGCGGCAAACCGCCCAAACATTATCGTGGTCGTGATTGACACGTTGCGGGCCGATCATCTAGGCTCTTACGGTTACTGGAGGGACACTTCTCCGCGAATTGACGCCCTGGCTCGCAAGGGGATTCTCTTCGAAAACCATTACAGCACGACATCGTGGTCCACAGCCGCGGTGGCGTCGCTCTTCACGGGGCTTTATCCGTCTCAACATGGCTGCGTGGATTTTACGGGCCTCTATCTGCCGTCCCAGCTCGACACATTTGCCGAAATTCTCAAGCGGGCAGGCTATCGCACCGTCGCGGTGAGCGGCAATCCTCTGCTGTCGGTTAAATCCGGTTTCGCCCATGGCTTCGATTCGTTCAACGAGAAGTGTTTTGGGGCAATATATTACCGGGGAGGCGAGTGCATGACGGACCAGGGCATCGCTGACACGGGCGGCGGCCAGCCTGAGTTGCTTTTCTTGCAATATTTTGATCCTCATGCGCCCTACGACGCCCCACCTCCGGAAATGGGCATGTATCGCGGCTGGCCGAGCGAGCAACCCAACCCCGGAGCTGTCATGCAATTTATCATTAACAGGTATGACGAGGAAATCCGCTACGAGGATCGGCAAATATCGCGGCTTCTCGACTACCTGAAGTCAACAGGGTGGCTCAACAATGCTGTGATAATTATCACAGCTGATCACGGAGAGGAGCTTGCGGACCACGGCCGCGTGACACACGGATATACCGTATACGAAGAGGTAATCCACGTCCCTCTCATTATCGTTGGGCCGGGAGCGCTCGAAAATCGCCGCGTGAAGGGCCTCACAAGCTCGATAGATTTACTCCCGACAATACTGGCCGCCGCGGGGGTGATAGCGCCCCCCCGAACGCAGGGAAACAACCTGCTGGCCAACCCCACGCCAGCGCGTCCCTATGTGATTGCCGATGTTCTGGAACAGACCGCGCTAAGAACCCCCCAATGGAAATTGATCGGCGATAATAAACGGCGAAAAGAGGAATTGTATGACATGCAGTCAGACCCTCACGAGCTGCGCGACGTAGCCGCACAACACCCCGATACAAGATTGCAGCTTCACAGAGATATGGTGGCGGTCATCGCCGAGTTGAGCAAGGTTAAGTCGCCCCGCCCCCATGCCCGCGCGATCGAGATTCAGTTTCACCGCCGACTTAAGGCGCTTGGTTACATTCAGTAAAAATGGCCGATAGCCGCCTCGCGTATTTCGGCAAGGCTCGTTTGTGACAATCGCGGAAATGTATATTTTCTTCGTTCAAGTAACAACATGATAAACGTAATAATTCCAAATTATAACGGTCTCGGCTACCTCGAAGCGCTTCTTCCGACCCTGGAAGATCAATCATGCTCCGATTTCGATATCACTGTTGTGGATAACGGTTCTACAGATGGGAGTGTCGCATGGTTGAAAACGCGCGGTGTAAGGGCAATCGAGGTTGGGGAAAATCGCGGATTTGCGGCAGCGAGTAACATCGGCGCGCGAGAGACGGACGGGGATGCTATATTCTTTTTAAACAGTGACACTCAGCTTGATCGCCGCTGCTTGAAAGCTCTGGCAGCGGCCCTTCAGGATCATCCCCAATACGGCTTCTTCGCGCCCAAGATGGTCAGCATGGCCGACCGCGGCCTTCTCGAAGGCGCGGGAGACCTCATCCCGAAGGATGGGCGACCCATTAAACGCGCGGCAGGCATGAGCACCGCAACGCCGCTCGATCCTGAAATCATATCGCCAAGCGGCGGCGCCGCCCTTTGGCGCAGAGAGTTATTTAAGTCACTTAATGGGTTCGATGAGGATTTCTTCGCTTACCTGGAAGATGTTGACCTGGGCCTGCGCGCGCGGCTTATGGGGGCCGCCGGACTCTACGTGCCCGGCGCCGTTGTTTATCATCTGGGCGGAGGGGTAGGGCGCGCGAGACTTGAAGGACAAACGACCGAAACGCCCGGGTTGAAGGCGGCGCTGGACAGGGCCGACGTCGTGCGTCTGGTGGCCCGAAACAAAATCTGGTTGTGGGCAAAATGTTTTCCCGCCGCCATAATAATAAGGCATGCCCTGCATCTCGCTCTCGGATTGATTAAAAGCGCTGCTTACCATACCCTTCTTTCAGGTCAGAGCGCGGCGTTTTTCAAGGGAACGATAGAGGGGCTGGCGGGTTTGCCAGCAATGATTAAAAAGAGATATATCATACAATCTACAAAAATTGTGACGGATCGTGAGGTCGAGGAATGGATAAAGAGAGCGTCGCTGTCATTGTGGTGACGCCTGCCGCGGACGAAGACCTGGAGCACTGTCTCGCTTCGCTCAAGCGGCAGACGACCGCTGCGAGCGAGATTGCCGTCGTCATCAACGGCGATCGCGCATCGGTGCGGAGGCTCGATAAATGGAAGGCCGACCTGCCCCTGCGGATCACTATCCTCGATCGCAACGAGGGTTTCGCGACGCCTCATTCGCTCGTGTTGAAGGATTTAAAGTCGCAATGGGTCGCGGTGCTGAACGCGGACGCGGTCGCGGAGGCCGATTGGCTCGATGAGTCGCTGAGCGCCGCGCAAACCGGCTCCGATATTGGCATGGTGGCGTCGGCGGTTTTAATGGCGGATGATCCGGCGAGACTTGAGAGCCTGGGGCTGGAGGCGAGCCGCGGGGGATTTGCATACCTCAAACGGTGGGGCGAGCCGTGGAGCGAGGATGCGGCGCATGAAATTTTCGGCCCCGCAGGCGCGGCGGCGCTGTTTCGCCGGGAGATGCTCGATGATATAGGATTTTTCGATCCCGACATGTTTGCGTATTACGAAGATATGGATCTCGCCTGGCGCGCAAGATGGCGCGGTTGGCGCTGCGTCGCCGCGCCGAGGGCCAGAATCCACCACAAGGGAAGCGCGCACAGCGCATTTGCCGATAAATTGGCCCTGCTGCATCGCAACAGGCTTCTCGTCATTGCCGCCGATTGGACGGCGAGAATGATTTGGAGTAACATTTTTTCGATTGTCGCCTGGGATTTTCTGTCAATCGCAAAAGCAGCTCGCGACGGAAAAATAAAATCGGCGCTTCATGCAAGGCGGCAATTCATAAAAATGCTCCCTGGCGCGCTAAAGAAGCGCCGCGCCCTGAAAAATCGCGTCTCCGGCGCCGAAATCTGGCTCGTTGACGACAAATCACGCGCAAGAGCGCGTGGCATATTACCGATTTGAAATGAACGAAAGGGAAAACAGATACAACTTGCCCGTTATGGTCGGGCTTTCAGTTATCACGGCGCTTCTTGGCGCCACAGAGATACCACTTCCGCCGTACACTTTTCAGGATGCGCTTCTATATCGCGGCTTTGAAATGACACGGGGTCTGGCGCCTTATCGGGATATCTGGTATTCCGGCAGTCCTGGCATCCTATTTCTTTATGCGCTTGCCATAAAAATCCACCACAGTTATATCAGCGTCAATATTCTTGACATACTATGGCGTTGTGCGACAACAAATGCGATATATCTCCTCACTTGGAGGTTATACCGCCGCCGCGAAGGCATTCTTGCGGGGATCCTTTACGCAATAATATCTTCTGCGCTAAGCGCCAATCAAGGATACAACGCAACACCAGACGGATTTGTAATTCTGCCGCTTTCACTAGGCCTGTATTTTTATATTGATAAGCGGCAACGAATAGGCCGGAACGTTTTGGCCGGGATTTCTTTCGGGATAGCCTCTTTGATCAGGTTACAGCTTTGCCCCATAATTGCAATTTTTGCGATATCCGCAGCTCTGATACCCCGCCACTCATGGGAGCCGCGCCCCAAGAGGAGCAAAATGTTTTCGTTCCTTTACGGAGTTGTCATTGTATATTCAATGGCGATATTTTATTTTCTGCTTTCGCGGGCTTTGGTGGATTTATATAATGAAGTGATAATATATAATCTTAATGAGCCGCTTGCGATGTCTGGGGTCACAAATTGGACAATATTGTTATATATTGTGATATTGCCGACGGTGGCATTGATAATATTAATTGCTCATGGAATAATGTCGTTAGATAAAGTCGTTAAACTAAATTCACCCTTTAAAAGGCGTCTGCTTTACATTTTCACGGCCTCAATCTCGTTAATCATAGTATTTTCTATGTTGGGTATGCTATTATTTTTTACAAAAGAGGATGCTCTTCATACAATTCAATACATAACAGGACGGACTGATATATCTGAATATTCTTTGAGTTTTTTCCACCCGCCGGGAAAAGATGAAATACTCACGACGTTTAGTGAGAAGCCGACGCCAGACAGTTGTGTAATTAGAGAAGAATATCCTTACTTGAATTTTCTTGTAAAACGAATCAAAACGGAGACAATCTTAGTCATTCGGAGACCTGAAGATCCTGAAATAGTAGACAAAATATTTTATAATTATCTAAGCCGTCGAAATCGCAGCCTTGACGCCAAAACAGCATTGTACGTGAGTATAGCAGATCATAAAGGAAATAACTGCTCGTGCGCGGTTATGAAATATATATACGGCGGTTTACATAATATTTACGTAAATTATTGCAGGCAATAGTGAGAGTTCTATTCTTACATAGCGACAAATTTCCGGGAACCGGCGGAGCAACTTACGCGGGGAAATTGATCAATGCGCTTTCAAAGAGGCATGAAATTAGTATATATAAAAATATTATTGATTTAGATAAGAAATGGGACATTGTCCATGCCCTGAATATAAAACACTTCGACACTCGACTTCTGGCTAATAAAAATGCGCCTTTTATTGTTGATGTTCATGACGCTCATTGGGCGAAAGGCGAGCCGTTCTATCCAGTTCCAGATTGGCCAGCCAGATGGATTTTGGGAAAAATTAGAAGGTCGCGCTATAATGAAATTCTTGAAAAAGCAAAGGTAATCATAGTTCACAGCAATTATGTTGCATCGAGAATCGGGTTGCAGAAAGTCAGCGTTATTCCTTACGCTGTTGAGGGGATAAGGGCCGGCCCGCCGCTCAGAGAAAGACAACCAGTTATAATGTTTGCCGGGCGGGATTATTTCAGGAAAGGCCTGCCAGTATTGATAAAGGCATGGAAACATGTTTGTCGCAGGATGCCAGAGGCACGGCTTATGATAGCGGGGCGGGAATATATTCATGGCCGGATTTATGCAAGGATATTTGCAAGGGATAAATCAATCGAGCTGCTCGGCGGAATTTCAAACGATAATCTTATAGAGCGCATGCGAAATGCGCGCGCTGTTGTGTTGCCTTCTTGCGTTGAATCATTCGGAATAGTACTGCTAGAAGCCATGGCCGCAGGGGCGATTGCCGTCGGGTCGGCGACAGGGGGAATTCAGGAAGCGCTTCGACGCGGCGATGGTGGGCTGCTGGTGATGCCGCGAGATTCGCGTGCGCTAGCATCTGCGATTATCGAATGCCTCGAAGAATCTCCACAACTCGATCATATAGTCCGGCACGGTTTCGAGATTGCTGCGGAACATTCTGTTGAAGCCATGGTGCGCGCAATAGAGGATGTTTACATGGAGGCAGCCCGACATTGAGCGAGATTACTGAAAAATATATTAAAAATGTTTCTATTTCGATTTGTGCAGTATTACTAATATTTATCGTAACCGAGGGCCTTCTCAGGCTGATCAACTTCAGTTATAATACACGGCCCCGGTACATGGAATTCAATTTCCCCAATCCGCACGAGCTTTACGAGATATTCGAGCCTGACGACGCTACGCTGTGGCGGCTCAGGCCCGGGGTGAGGATGGGGCCGGGCATTGAGCCTGTAAATGGCATGGGCTTCAGGGGCGCGGAATTCAAGGTCGAGAAACAGCGGGGCGTCATCCGGGTCATTATGATGGGCGATTCGGTCACTTTCGGCACTGATGAAAACTATCCTCGCCTGACCGCGGAATGCCTGGGCGCCGGTTACGAGGTCATCAACGCAGGTGTACCGGGATATACATCCAATCAGGGGCTTCGGCTGCTAAATTCGCGTATCGCGCCGCTCAAGCCGGATATAATTGTGGTCATGTACGGCTGGAACGACCACTGGCTTGCGCAAGGTTTTACCGATGCTGAGCAGACCATGAGATCGCCGGAGTCAAATAAGGCCCGCTTATTTGAAAAGTTACGCATTTATCAATTAATTCATTGGATTATCGCCAAGGCGCCATTGTCCCAGCCACCGCCGGGGCCGGCTAAATTGCGCGTTTCGCCGGAGGAATACCGCCAAAACATTGAAAGGATTGTTTCGGATGCGAGACGAAACGGAGCGCGCGTCATTCTCGTGACCCCGCCGTCCGCGCTGAGCCTTGGCAAGGTTCCCGTTTACCTGTACCACTTGAAATTCATGGAGGGAACGCCGGATGAGCCTCGGGAAGTCGGTGTGATGCGTGTAACATATTTGCACGAGAGCTACAACGACATCGTGCGTTCCGTAGCTGCTGACGCAGGCGTCGAGATTGCGGACGTTGACCGCGACTGGCTTGCCCGCGGCGTGGGCGACCTTTTCCGCAATCCCGAGAAGGACATCATCCATCCCAATCCGGCGGGATACCGCTTGATCGCAAAAACGCTTTGTGATATGATTCTTAAGACGCGGCGGGATTTTCCCCAGCGATCAGAATGATTCAAATGGAGGACTTATGACTATAATATTGAGCGCATTTGCGCGTGAGATTTTGGACAGTCGCGGAAATCCGACGATCGAGGTTGATGTGGCGCTAAACAGCGGCGCTACAGGGCGCGCGGCCATTCCGAGCGGCGCGAGCACGGGTGAGCACGAGGCCATCGAGCTGCGGGACGGCGACAAGAAGAGGTACGGCGGCAAGGGCGTGAGGAAGGCCGTGAAAAACGTATGCGAGATAATCGCGCCCGAGGTCATAGGCATGGACGCCCTCGACCAGAAAGAATTGGATCGCACAATGATCGAGCTTGATGGCACGCCCAACAAGGCAAAGCTCGGCGCAAACGCCATACTCGGCGTGAGCCTTGCCGTCGCGCGGGCCGCCGCAAACGCGCTCGACCTGCCGCTCTATCGCTACATCGGCGGCGTCAACGCCCGCGAGCTGCCCGTCCCCATGATGAACATACTCAACGGCGGCGCGCATGCCGATAACAACGTGGACATCCAGGAATTCATGGTCATGCCCATCGGCGCGAAAAATTTTACTGAAGCGCTTCAGTGGGGCGCCGAGACCTTCCACTCGCTCAAGGCCGTCCTGAAAAAGGCGAAGCTCAACACCAGCGTCGGCGACGAGGGCGGATTCGCGCCAAACCTGAGTTCCAACAGGGAAGCTCTGGACGTGATAGTCGAGGCGATAAAGAACACGGGCCGAAAGCCGGGGAAGGACGTCGCCATCGCGCTTGACTCGGCGGCGAGCGGCTTTTTCGAGAACGGGAAATACGTGCTCGACGCAGAGGCCAAACCGACGAAGACCGCCGCGGACATGGTGAAATTCTACGAGGATCTGGTCGAAAAATATCCGATCGTGAGCATCGAGGACGGGCTGGCGGAGGACGACTGGAAGGGCTGGAAGCTGCTCACGGACCAACTGGGAGACAGAATACAAATAGTCGGAGACGACATTTTTGTTACGAACACGGATCGGCTTGGGCGCGGCATCGAGGAGGGCGTCGCAAACTCGATACTCATCAAGGTGAACCAGATCGGCACGTTGACCGAGACGCTCGAATGCGTGGACATGGCGCGGCGGGCGGGATATACATCCGTCATAAGCCACCGCTCGGGAGAGACCGAAGACACCACGATAGCAGACATCGCCGTTGCGGTCGGCGCGGGGATGATAAAGACCGGCAGCGCGTCACGAAGCGAGCGCATCGCAAAATACAACCGCCTGCTCCGCATCGAGGAAGAACTCGGCAACCAGGCCTTCTTCCGCGGAAGGGGCGTGTTTTTCAATTTGTAAGATATATAAATTATAGGTAGGGTGGGCTAGCGAAGTCTGCCCACCAATATTTAAGGATTCTTTGGCATTAGCGAAAGGTTTAAGGTGTCATGGCAAAAGACTCATCCGTTGTAGGTGATCTGATAAATTTTAGAGGCCTAGTTTACGCCCCTATCAATGAGAATGGAGTCATTTATCTATTTGGCAAAGTTACCGAGGACCTGCATATGTATGTCGAGGAGATCAAGCCGGGTTTTCCGGACTGCATCGCTCGACGTTTCACAGGAAAAGGCTGGGAGCGCATTAGAGTAGAGTTTGAACTGAAAAGCTCTAACTTCAAACAACATGGACATGATTATCAGGATTGTGATGTAATTGTTTGCTGGGAACATGATTGGATGGACAGTCCGATAGAAGTTATTGAACTTAGATCAGCTATAGAGGACATGGAGAATTTCCCAATTAAGCGTCCCGGGACTACTCAGGATGAACCGGACTTCGAAAAAACTATCGAAGCACTGTTTGATAGATCGGAAACCGAAGCGGAACCTCGCAAGTGGTGGGCTTCGATTTATAAAGCACTACAAGAACACGATGAAGAGATATGGCTTAACATCGGCCGTAAATATGTTGGTTTGTATTCTCCAGAAAAATCTTTCGCTTCATTGCATACAAAGAAGACATCTTTAAGATTTGAATGCTTTACAAGAGGCGAACGGATGGATGGTGTCAAGACATCAAATGTGAAGTACGCGCCTCGGTGGGGAATATTTGTAGTAAAACAAGAATCACAGGTTGACTTTGCAATAAAGACACTGTTACAAGCCCAGACTCGCCTGAAAGAAGCAATTAAGGTCGGTGAATCAACAGGTGTCTTTTCGGGTGGCCAGCCTTTTCCCAAGAAACTGCCTGAAGATGAACTTGAAGATACCGAAACGAACGGCGATGGCGGCAGCTCAAAATAGTGAATTTACCCATTCCGATGGTGGGCAGACTTCGCTAGCCCACCCTACCCCCAAGATACTGCAGCGCTCGAGTTTTCATTTCCCCACATTAAAAATCTTTTCCATATAGACAGCGTCTGTGCCGCTTGGGGGCGGGTAGGGGTAGTAGCCGCGGATGACGCCGATGGGGCGGTATCCTTTTTTCCTGTAGAGCGCGAGGGCGGGTTCGTTTCCGACGGCGACTTGCAGCAGCGATTCCTTGGCCTCTTTTTCCCGCATCGCCGTTTCGCACTTGTCAATCAGCACGCTCCCGATACCCATTCGCCTGTAGTCGGGATGGATGTCCATTGTGACGATCTGGCCCGATTTTCCGAACACGTGAGCGACGATGAAGCCCGCCAATGCGGATTTGGCAAGCGGCGCATCTGCGGCCTTTTGCGCCACAAGGTTGATCGAGGCTTGATCTTTCAAGTGAAAGCGGAATAACGCAAGAGAGAAGGCGACCTGCGGCGGGAAGCAGATATGGTCGAGCTTATGGAAACTCTTTGCGTCGGCGGGGACGCCGGGTCGAAGGATAAAACCCTCCGGTAAACCTTCTTGGGGCATGGTCAGGAGTAGCGGGGGTTTTCGGCCCCGAGATATTTATACGACATGTATTCCCAGATTGTGCGGAAGATGCCCACCCCGTAGTGGACGCTCACCTTGAAGCCGACGGAGGAGCTGTCTTCGGCGTAGCGCGTGCTCACGGGGATTTCCTTGAATTTGAGCTTTTTGTTGAGACACTGGACGATGATCTGGTTGTCGAAGACAAAGTCGTCCGAGTCGGCCATGAAGTTGACAGAGGTGAGCGCTTTACGGCTGTATGCGCGGTAGCCGGTGTGGAACTCGGAGAAGCGCGTGCCGAGGGCGAAGTTTTCTATGAAGGTCAGGAACTTGTTGAAGACGAATTTATAAAGCGGCATGCCGCCCTTCAGGGGGTCGCCCAGCATGCGGCTTGCGAGCACCACGTCGGCTTCGCCGTCCCGGATGGGGGCCACGAGGTCGGGGATGATGCGCGGGTCATATTGATAATCCGGGTGAAGCATGACTATAATATCGGCGCCCATCCCGATGGCGTGGGTGTAGCACGTCTTCTGGTTGGCCCCGTAGCCGCGGTTCTCGGGGTGCTGGATGACTTTAAGGTTCAGCCTTTGCGCCACCTCGACGGTGCCGTCCCTCGACGCGTCGTCTACGAGAAGGATCGAGTCGCAACTCCCCGGCGGAATTGCGTGGTGAGTCTTCTCGAGCGTAAGGGCGGCATTATAAGCCGGCATCACGACTATCACGTAAGGCTTCTTCTCTCCCATGACGTTCTGATTATTGACCGAATTTTAAATTTTGCAACAGCGGCCGCAAAAGGCCTAAATCGCGATTATATTGTACATTAGATAACCTAAAATATATTTATAAAAATTTTTTACATGTCGGGGCATGTTTGACCACATGGTAAATTCGATTGAAATTCAATAAGATGGCATTTCTGGACGTTGTAATATTAGTATTGAAAGTATTATTATTAACTATATAAAAGTATTATTTGAGTACAAAACCGTTTTGCCCACTTGCGGGGCATTCAGGTCGTTGTTATAATAATATTATAGAAAAATTATATATCCTTTCCGATCAGAGAATCAGCTAACTATTTGATTTTAAAGCGGAAAAAAAGTAATAACTTGTGATGGAGGCGCAAGGCGGAGGGTACAGGTGCCTGCGCAATTAAGCTGAAATGACAGCGAGGAAAAACATAAGCTTGAGGCAGATGAGCTTTCCGTTCCATCCTGGCAAGGCGGACATCGAAAAGCGGCTGGCGGCCCGTATGGGAACGAATGTTCAAATTGTTTACACGGACAATACCCATACGATGATAAGCTCGCGGCGCGGGGCGAACGGGGCGATGGTGATACGACTGCACCACATGTTCAGAACCGCCGACAACGGGGTGGTGGGCGCGTTATTCGGGTATCTGAAGCATCGCAACCGGGAAAGCTCGGAAGTCCTGAGCGAATTTATCCGGCTAAACAACAACCTTATACGTCGCAACCCGCGTCGCTTGAAGCCCGCCATAGAGACCAGCGGCCGGTTCCATGACCTGGCGAAGTATTACATGAGCCTGAACGAAAGGTACTTTGGCGGAAAACTCGATGCCGCCATAACATGGGGCAACCGCGCGAGACACCGGGGTTATAATCACATCAGGCTGGGGAGCTATTCTTTCGAGAATGCCCTGATCCGGGTGCATCCGGCGCTGGACAGGAAATGGGTGCCACGCTACTACGTCGAGAGCATAATCTACCATGAAATGCTGCATGCCGATTTCGGCGTTCGCAGCAAAAACGGCCGCTCTCAATATCATACCGATGAATTCCGCTTGCGCGAGGGAGCATTCGCCTATTGCCGGCGCGCGCGGGAATGGGAAAAGAAACACGTCAGGCGGCTGATATAAGATAAAGGCCCGATGAAGGAATTTTCCATCTTTTATACAAACCCGGCGCCACAATATGGGTTCACAATATATTATATCAGTACCCCTCTTTGGTAGTCAGATGGTTGACAATCCGAAACGGAAATACTAAAATTTTTAAAGTTAATGTTAATTTTGCGCCCGATTTCCCGGGGAGCCAGCCGATCTTATAAGACAAAGCATCCTGTTTTTCCTCGGGAAAGCGGATAGCCGTGTCCCGGAAAGGCTGTATGGGTTAAAGGGTGGGGCGAAAAGCGATTTGTATAAGGAGTAAATCATTACATCAACTAAGAATAAGCGGGCCTACTCCGTTTTACGCAGAACCATGAAAAAGTAACCTCGAAAGGAGATGTGAGATGAAAAGAAAGAGAAGATCAGCGAGCTATATGATACTCATGGCAACTCTGGCGCTTGCGCTAATGGGAACGATGAGTTGCGGAAAAAAATCGGACAATAGCGATGAAACAGGAGCTTTTGTGCCGACCAAGATAATACCAATTCAGGCCTTGCTTCCCTTGATGCAGAACGCCCCAGTCAATATTGAAGATGTAAACATACTGCTTCATGAGTTGACAGCTCCCGATAACGTGCCCAACACAATATCCTTAGACTGTTTCAAATGGCGCATTTATTGGGCAATGGTGTGCTTGGGCGCAGGTACGGCCGATTTGCAATATTGCTCACAATCACCTTTGAGTTATGAGGTTGTTTTTAATGGCTGTATGCTGGACAAGCAAACTGGAATTGCCTCAGGCACATTGTCACTCACCACCGATTCCTCATCTGTAAACATCTTGAATATTGCGCTTACCAACTTTGTGGCTGTTTATAATGGATATCAGGTTCCACTTCCGTCGACTCTTCAGAACTACAATGTTTTCACAATGAAAACCGGGAATCTTATTGGGTATATGATAACCAACACACAGGAGCTTACTCTTTTGGGTGAGGACGATGTGGGAGTTCCCTGTATGGCGGTTGTTACCTACGATCCGACGGGAAGAACGTGGACAAGCGATCAGGGCTGCGGTTTGACCGCCGGGCCTGTGTCTTACTGAGATCGAATCGAAGACTACTGGAGGTACCAAATGAGAAAGTCAGTTAATGCGTTAGCGCTGAATCTAGCTCTGATCTTAACCTTTTTACTGCCCACACTTGCATCTGCCGATGCCCTTGAAACCGTTCAGATTCACGGATTTGTAAGCCAGGGCTATCTCGTCAGCGATAATAACGATTTCCTTGCAAATACCAAGGCGGGAAGTCTCGAATTCAATGAAATAGGCTTAAACTTTGTAATGGAACCCGTTCAAAAGCTGCGAATCGGCATACAGTTATTTTCACGGGACCTCGGGGCTGTGGATAAAGACAGGGTGGACCTCGACTGGGCCTTTGCGGATTATCATTGGCGAGATGAGTTGGGTGTCAGGGTGGGAAGATGTAAGACTCCCATGGGTCTTTTCCACGACGCGATAGATCTGGATATGACAAGAACAACGATTTTTCTTCCGTTAGTTGTCTATGACATTCGTGTCCGTAACTCGTTCATGGGTGTCAATGGTATCCAGGTGTATGGAAATATTCCCATGAAATTCCTAGGGAATTTAGATTATGTCGCTTTTTTCGGAACCAACACTGCAAACCCGGATAGTTTGAAAGTCGAGTATTCAGCTCTGATGGATTTGGAAGAAGTGAGCATCAAAGATATGTATGGCGGCAGATTAATCTGGAATACTCCTCTCAATGGGCTTCTTTTCGGCGGGAGTTATCTAACGGCCGTAAACTTTGAGGCTCGTGGAAAGATAACGCCACAATTAACTGCGCCTATAGCAATGCTGGGAGGCCTGTCTATATATCCTGCCGGCACTGAGGCGATTCATAAGTCAAAAGAAATCATCGTCTGGTATGGTTTTACGCAGTATACACGCCAAAAACTGAGCATTACTGGAGAATTCTACAGGTTACATATGAATGGCAATTTAGCTACCAGCCAGCCCTTTGACCCATTTGTCGGCGCTCTTATTGGTTTCAACGGCTTGCCTTCGTCCATAGTCAACAGAGCGGGTTGGTATGCTCAGGTAAATTACCAATTCCTGAGTTGGCTGACGGCCGCCACTACGTATGGCGAAGCCTATAACGACTGGAATGACCGGGAAGGTCATAATTATTCTCCCAGTTGGACGGCATTCCAAAAAGACACCACTTTGTCGCTTCGTTTTGATATTAACGCGCATTGGAACGTTAAACTGGAAACACACTTTATGGACGGCGCCGGACTTCTAATGGCCGGCGAGGAGATAGATACCCGGCGTTGGAACCTGTACGCGATTAAAACCTCGGTCTATTTCTAAGCGAATATAGCGAGAAGGGGGAAATGAAATGAAAAGAAAGAATATCTCAGAAAAGACCACGATATTTCTGATGGCCCTTTTTATTCTCGTTGCAAGCGCTTCTTTTGCCATGGCCGAAGTCCTTGTAATAGTCAATCCCGCTGTTCCCATTGACGAAATAGACACCAACACATTGAGGGACATGTACCTGGGCAAGAAAGGCTCATGGAATAAAGATATGCGGGTGGTGCTAACGGTTTTAAAAAAAGGGGCCGCGAACGACGAATTTTTGAAAAAATATATGGACAGGACAGCGGCCCAATTCCAGGGCTACTGGAACAAGCTGCTTTTTACGGGAACCGGCACGCCCCCTGCTTCTTTCAATACCGAGCAGGAATTAGTGGAATACGTGGCGAAAACAAAGGGGGCCATTGGCTACATAGATTCGGCTACCCCCCATAAAAACGTCAAGGTTCTCAAGGTGAAATAGCGCAATTTTCATGGCAGGGGCGCTTCACGAAGCGCCCTTGTCGTCAATTCGAGCAAAGCAAAAATATTCAATGAAGAAAGCGTGTTAACTTAATGGATTCCCGCAAAAACAATATCGAAGACTCTCCCCGTGTTATACGGATGCAACGCCGCCGCACTCTTCGCGTTACGCTGATCCTGACCGGCCTTTTGCTAATGCTTATCGGAGTCACCAACATTTATGTAATGGAACTTTTACAGATGAACGCTAAGGAGAGGCACGATCTGGTCCTCTGCTTGGCAATCGGCACTGTTATAGTTGGTCCATTTATGGCGTTTTGGGGTATTCGCTGGGCGCGTCCTTTAATTCAGTTCGGTCGCATTGTGTCATCGGGGCGGCAACCGACCACGCAGGAATCGCTGGAAACCATTTCCTCGGTAGTGCATTTTCCGATGAAACTTGGCGCTCTGATGATGGCTTCCTACCTGGTGGCGACGGCTGTTGTATCGGTTTTGCTCTATTACCACTTCCATTTTTCGCCGTGGGAATCTGGGCAAATCGCTATTGTGGGGGCGATGGTGACCTTTGATCTGGGCGTGGTGATGTATTATGCGGTCAAGCTGCAGGAGCGAGTATTTCTCGAGAAAGCCGCGGGCATCCTTTTCGAGAAAGGACAGTTTGAATTTCAGCACTTGAAGCTAACAATGCGGACCAAATTGCTTGCGGTAATTTTCATGGTGGTCTTTCACATCCTGGTAAGCTCGGTGCTCATGGGTTTTGCCCAGGTGAGCCGCGTGCAACGCGCCCAACTCGAGGAAAACCTTCTTAGCATCGCCAGACAGAATACGGAACGGGAAGGCGTTTCGACCGGGAAAAGCGGCATATTCATCCTGGATAAGAACGGCGATTTGGTAACCGGGCCAAATGCAAATATATCCCCTGCCGAGATCAAATACATGTTGGCCTCCAGGACAGACGGCGTGATTAGAGATGAAAAATCGCGCAAAATGATCGCATTCTCGGCATTGAGTCAGGATGGAATAATCACTGGCGCGATAGGTTTTTGGGGCCAGACGGCCGGAGCCTTGCGCGGGACGCGAAAGTTAATAATCGAGCTGATGCTCGCCACTTTTCTGCTTTGCATGCTCGCCACTTATCTTGTTGTCAACGATATTGATCTGCCCCTAAGGCGCACTGTGGACTATCTCGAGAGGCTATGGAGCGGCGAAGATGTCAGGTCGTTGAAGGCATATTCGGACGATGAAATGGGGATGCTGGTCGGGAAAGTAATGCGCACAACTCAGGCACTGAAGGAACGAACCCGCAGGTCTGAAGATATACTGGCCGCTGTCCGCATTGCCATTTCACTTATAACCGATACCACGCAAAAATTGCTCGCGATTACAGCCGACCAGGCAACCGGAGCCTCCGAGCAGGTGACAATTGTCCAGCAGGTGGTGAGCACCACGAATGAGATTGCCGCCACTGCCAGCAACATAGCCGACGCCACCGGTTCCGTTAATCAGGCGGCCCAAAAAACCTCAGAGGTCTGCAACAAAGGCAGGGATTATATAGGCAGCGCCATTTCCGGAATGAACGCCATTCAAACTCAAGTCGAGCGTATCACGGAGCAAATATTGAATCTTTCCGGGCAGGCCGAACAGATTGGGGGAGTTGTCAAGATCATCAGGGAAATCAGTGAGCAAACCAATCTGCTGGCCCTGAACGCCGCACTCGAAGCCGCGGGGGCAGGGGATTCGGGCCGAAGGTTCGATGTGGTTGCAAAGGAAGTGCGCCGACTGGCCAATCGCACTCTGGAATCCACCGAATATATTAAAAATATGATTCAAAACATCCAGAAATCCGCATCTAATATGGTCATAATGAATGAAGAGCAACAGAAGGCCTCAGCCCAGGGAACACAATTGGTGGAACAGATGGGAGAATATTTCAGGCTTATCCTTGAAATGGTGGAGACCACCCGCAGGTCCGCCTCTGAAATCAGCCTCATCACAAAACAACAAGCGACCGCAAGCGATCAGTTGGTAACCTCTTTAAACAGTGTTGAGCAAGTGGCGCACGAGGTTTCGAAAGGGGGCACGGAGATTGAATCTCTTACAGACGAATTAAAAACACTTTCCGACAACCTCCAGGTGCAAGTTGGAGAAAAAGTGAAAAATGCGCCACCGCTTGGCTAAAAACCCCTCTTTCTGTCGCAGCGACGTCCCTTTTCCTTGCGAGATACTCTCGTTGGCCCGCTTTATTGATTGCGAAGGTATCGAAATTGGCTGTAATAAGGGCACTTAAAAGCTACGGCATATGGACTTGCCGGGGAGTCAAGCGTCATGCTGTAGCCGATAAAGTCTCTCGCATCAAGTTTTCCCATCCCATCGAGCGGATTATTGTCAATAATTAGCCTCCCAGATAATTCTACAAGGGGCTTTATCATATGGTTGAAGGTTTGATCATTTTCGGCGATTTTAGAAAAACTGGTTGGCATTTCCCGTAAAATCTGGTAGCCTGATTCTTGTTCTTGAAGTTCCACCAACTTAGGCGATAGTCGCCAGTCGCCGGTGTTATCTTTTGGCAAAAAAACAAGTATTTCAACAGTGCCGAGATTCTTATACTGCATTAGAGACGACAGATCCAGAAAATCATTTTCCTGGTCATATCTCGCGCAAAGAGAACTTGTATGTTTTGCAACCCGGATGATGTGAAAATCTCTGTGAGCCGGAACTCCTTCCAATATCAGAGGTTTATAGTTGTCGCGAGTCGCCACAATTCTTACACGCTCAAAGTGCTCACCTTCCCCAGAAGGTTCCGTAACCTTTAAGAGCAAACTCCCTAGCCGCGGTCCGTTTGAGAAGTTCGTGAAATAGATAAGCTCATCATCTCTTGTGTTTACACCTTGGACTTCCTTAATAAGATAATCATCTCCGTCTTTTGTCCAGATCAGAGAAATTCTGTAAGAAGTGATACTGGCAGTTGTATTGTCCCGGTAATCCTTGATGAAGCGGCGCATCTGCCCGCTAAAATCCCCAACCATATTTTGCCATTCACACTTCATTCGATCGAATGATGTAAGCTTTTCAGGCTTTGAACATTGATCTGGCGGGTTTGGGCGGGAAGTATTACATCCGGGAAATATTTTGTAACCAAATGTTTGAAAGGATGTAGATTGAACTCCTTGTCCATCATCCGAGTTGTGGTAAAATCCGGCGCTTGCGCCAAGATTAATTCTATTAGGGGGCACTATATTTGATTCGCCACTTCGCCAATTTGCTTTTTTAAATTGAACGTTTATCTTGCCTTCTACTATTTCTGAAATCAATTTAGGTTTATTTTCATCGTCATCGGGCAAATCTTTGCCTTTATCAATTATCTCTTGGCATTTTTTTTCAAGCTCACCGCAGGAAGGGAAATAACTGTCCCGAAAATCTGCTATATGGGTAGACAGACCGGCGAGATGGCCGATTCTAAGCTTAGCGCTCCCAAGATTAAGCGCTTGCAATGCAATTTGAAATTCTCCTGTGACATCGAGATAGTTATCTAGAAGCTGAGAATCCCCATGCTTAGGTTCTTTTACAACGAAGCAATCTTCCTCTATAGGCACGACTTCTTGAACCCCCTCTTTACTTTTTTTAAACTTCACAAGTGACCCCGGTTTTATTTTTATCATTGCTATGGTGTTGATTGGTGTAAACTTATTGGCATTCATGGTCTTTTTCAGCGATATTGGGAGATAATCCAACATATTAAGAGGTTGGTCAGATGTAAAAGGAGATGTGGGATCATTATGATGAATACACCCTAGCAATCCGATTATGAAAACGAAAAAAACGATCCTTTTAATCCATAAAGAGCGACGTGACTTTTCCATGGCCTCTTTCCTCCTTCCCCGGAATGGGGAGCTTTATTGTCGAAAGTTAAAATAAAAAATTAAAAAACCCGGATTCTATGCAGTTTTGTCAATTTATAGCATAATCCTGCCATTTTGTCAACAATAATATGCAAAAATCTTCAAAATCTTTAAAATGGCCCCACATATTGTATAGCTTAAGGATAGAGCACAACTAAATGTGTACAGATTTTCGGGGTTCAGTTATAAGTTATCAAGGCCTCAGGGCGCGAATTGTGCGAGTGTGTTGTTAAATGGCTTACTTGGCAAGTTGAACAAACTGCTGTTATATGGTGTATCTTCGTACCCGTAGGGGCGAACAAAAGTGTCCGCCTGAAAATGGGTGTGGCAGGCGGAACGGGCGCACACGCGGGTGCGCCCCTA
>Ga0209777_10001597_pt1 | contig 32086 bp, 18 predicted proteins | sample FrelakmetHBP12HB_FD_187147 | JGI IMG/M metagenome (GOLD analysis project Ga0209777, IMG submission 187147) | Freshwater lake sediment microbial communities from the University of Notre Dame, USA, for methane emissions studies -HBP12 HB (SPAdes)... | ecosystem: Environmental > Aquatic >... | reverse complement strand
ATGTAAGCAGTAAGGTAGACGGCATCCGAAATGTCGATAACGCCGTCATTGTCAGCATCGCCGGCCAAAATCGGCGCAATGACCTGAATCGTCGTCTGGAATGGAATCCTGTTCTGCCCGGTTACGACCAGATCAGCCGTACAAGGTGCACCAAAAGCGCTCACGGGTAGATCAAGAGTGCCACCCGACGGAACCAATCCGGCGCCGTGAAGCACGCCACCCGATGAAAGGGCGACATACGAACCGGCATCGGCCGTAACCGAGAAGGTGGTCGAGGTCATCAGCATCGACGACGAGGGCGATACGTTGTTGGCAAGCGGTACACGCAAATAGCAACTGACCGAGGGATCGCCCATCAGGCAGTACATTTCCCAGTAGTAGGCTTTAAGGATGCTGGATGATTGTTCAACCGCCAGTAACCCGCACATGTTCATGGCAAAATTAGTGATGTATTGCTGGCTGGCCGGTTCGTTATGGTCGTGGAATATTCCATCGTAGGCGCCAATCTTGGAAGCATCGTACTCCGGGCCGGTCGCAACGATTGTCTTACCACCACCGACTCCCCACCAATAGTCTTCGTCCCAGTAAGAGTAGTCAGAGGCGCCGATGTAGCCGATCCCACCGCCATTGGCTTTTTGCATCCAAGCCTCGCCAAAGCAAGGCGTGCTTTGGCCATAAGTGTTAGTGACGCAGCAGTTGCCAACAGCCATCCCATATTTGTGGTCATTCGTGAGGCCGTTGATATCGGCAACAGTGAAGGAGGGAGAAACCCAACCTTCATGTTTGCCGTGTGCGGTGTAGCTGCTGAAACCACTCCCCTGATTCACTTGTGCAATGATCGCGTCAGAAACGTCTAAGTCCGCCGAAGCCGGATAAAGCCAGATATGAGGAGTAATGCCATGAGCGATGTTGAAATACAGGTTCGTAGCATAGTTGATTTCGCCGTTACCGTAGGTCGGCGCGAAAATGCCATCAACACCGGAAATCAAGATGCTGTGACCCAAATAACTCGGATCCGGCATAGTATACTGTTCATATTCAAGCGTCTTGTCGATCTGCGGCTGTAATTCACCGGTCGTCTGGGCTGAAAAGCGGCCATAGTAAACTTCCGGCAGATTGTCACCCGTGTATTCGCAATAACGAAGGTCGGTGATGTGCGAGCCGGTGGTACCTGCCCAGGCCGGAATCTGCGGCGCATCGCCAACGAAGAGAACGAACGACGGTTTTGGATTTTCAGTATTGTAAAGCCCTTGCAGATAGGTCTTGATGGCGGTGGTCGTCGAACCGACAACATCCGTGTAACCCACGATCATTTTGAAACCCTTCTTGATCTTCCAAGCGATAAAGGGCTGCAATTGCGCTTCGAACATACGGGCGGACACAACAATCATCGTCATCGGGTAGCGAGTGAGGTCGTCGCGAAGTCCGAAGGCGCCGGCATCAGAATTCATCAGCATTTCATAAGCCGGCTCGAAAGCGGGTGAATATGATTTCGAATACAAGCTTGAAGTAGCATCCCAATCCGCGTTGTTGAAAGTGACCCGGATAGTCATGTTCTTGTATACTCTGATCCGGTTTTCGGCGGCGCTGTACTGAACCGGCGCCACGCAAATCCGGCCAACCCGAACACCACGCATAATGCCGACGGTCTCAGTCGCTGCGGTCGGAAGTTGATAGTAGCCGCTGCGATCATAGACATCCTGTCTGAACTCAAACGGAACATCAACCGGATTCTGCGACTTGGAAAGTGACGGCTGCACCGGCAAGAGACGGTTCTTCGCGCCAAAGTCCGTCAGCGAAAACTCCTGCACTTCGCTGGAGATGACTTCAGCCGAGAGGTCACAACCAAGCGGAATGGCCAAGAGCTGGTTGGCGACGGGGACGCTCGGTTCGCCGATTCTGGAGGAATGGTCGAAGCCTTGACCTGCAAGCAGAGTGAAGGTTCCGGCTTTTGTGTTCACTGCGTCGACGCTAAGGGTGCCAAGGGAAACCTTTAGAGTAAGGCCGCTCTGATCACGTTCGAGAAGTGTAATTCCGTTGGCAACATCGCTCAGTTTGATCGATTGACTGGCAAGCAGTGCATTTTCGGAACTAACCACAAACAGCAGCGTCAGGACGATAATGACGAGCTTTCTCAAAGCTACCTTCAGCGCTCGGGTGACGAAACAGTTCACAATGACATCATGGTGGGATGGACTATTCGCAATTGCCATTCCACCCGATGGCACAGTTGTAGTATACCAGTGGATAATGTATGAAAAAGTGCCAAAAATCCTACCGAAAAACGCTCACAACCTCCCTAAAAACGCAGTTTCTAAGATTCGAACTGGCGGTTTATGTTGCAGCGAGACAGCGGATGATTTCGCCAATGTACATCCGGTGGTAGTCCTTCTTGGGGTAATTGTCATCGATTTCCGGATCGAGGAAGTGCTTCGGATCGATATCCTGCATATACACCTTCTTGCAGATCAGCACCAGTCGCGCCTGCTGGAAATATACGGCTTTTTTCTTCCATTCAAGCGGCGTCAAACCGGTTTTGGCGACCTTGTCAACAGAGCGACCTGAATGGTGACCACAGAAATCAAGAGCTTTGCGGTACTTCGCATCAAAGAAGGACAGAGTGAAAGTATCGTTAGCTTCCATGAAATTGTAGGTATGACGCGTGGGACGGACAAAGCAGAACGCGACTTTCTTGTTCCACAGTTCGCCAAGCGTACCCCACGAAGCTGTCATAGTGTTGAATTTCCTCAAGTTGCCGGCAGTGATCAGCATCCAGTCATCGGCGAACAGTTTGAACGTGTTGTCTTGTATATCGTAAACGCCTATTTCCTTGAATCCAGTAATCATTCGTGCTCCTTCCGAGAGGTCTTTGCATCGAGGATACTTGATGGGGGATGGGAATGCAACGGTAAAGGGGCGACTACAGCGAGCCGTCTACTGACGAGCGAGATACCGAAAGCTCTTTGTCCGGTCATACGGTGTGATATCGACAATTTCCCCTTCCTTGGTGCGGCGTTGCATGTCGCTCCAGAAGTCGAGAGTGTACAAGTCGCCATGGACTGACTTGAATGCGGCGCGCAAAGCCGGTGGCAGACCGGAGTAGCGTTCCATTTCATCGAGGAAGTAATCATCGGGCATGGCGACGATCCAGTCGGATTCCGGCTCCATCTCCTCGAATTCATTTTGTGGCTGCGGCTTAATTCGGAAATGGATCCGTTCGAGAGGCATGACATCATCGTAATCGTACAGCACTACTCGTCCGCGACGGGTGACTCCGTAATTCCAGATATTGAAAAGATCACTCGGAAAGATTCCGGCGGCAGCGAGGTCTTTGAGGAAGAAACCGAAATCGATCAGCACTTTCCTGACTTGCTCGGGGTCTTTTTCCTGTTGCAGATACATCAAGAGCGGCGTAACGCGACGCTGTATGTAGACATGATGAACGACTACATGATCAGCGAGCACATTGACAGCGTCGTTGGCCGCCACACGGAATTCTTCCAGTAGTTCCTCCGAGAAGCGTTTGCGTTTGAAACGCAGGTTTTCGAACTCCTGCGTATCGACCATCCGCCCCACACGATCACGGTGACAAACCCAATTGTAGCGATGTTTGACTTCCGCCTTGCAGATCGTTTTCGGAGTCTCATCCGGTGTCCGCAGAAAACAAGGCCTGTCCTTGATAACTTTGAGAACATAGTCGTAGTCGGGCATCGTGAAGACGATCATCACCGCCCCTTCCCTACCCGGCGCGATCATGAATTGTTCTTTGGACAAGTGAATAAAGCGATGTAGATCGCGGTAATACTCGGTCTTACCGTGCCTGCTGTAGCCGATGGATGTGTACAACTCGGCGACATGCTTCTCCGGCATGATTGATTTGAGGAATCGGATCAAGGCGTCATGGCGATCAACGACCACTTGAAAATATGAATGGGCGAAACTGAAAACCCGGCTGGCTTCGGCTTCCTGCAGCAAAACCGTGTCAACATAGACTCCCCGATCGCCATGGTAAAGCGGCAGAATCAGCGGCATGTAACGCGAGTCGGCGACGATCCTGCCAATGATGTAAGCAACTTTGTTGCGGTATAAGAGCGGACGAATCACGTCGATAGCATCGTAGTCGCGGTAACCCACCAGCGGCCAGAGATAAAGATCAATCTCTTGCGCCACCAGCGCCGCATCGCGATCGAGGTTCTCGAAACTCACACTACAAGGACGGTCGGCAAGTATCCCACGGATCAGCGTGGCAGTATCACTTTCACGGGAATAGCGCTGGAAGACCGGCGTTTCCTCTGGTGGATGTTGTCTCTTGTCTTCCAGATGGAAGTATTCAACTTCGCGGTCGACGCCGACCGTGAAGAAGATTTTGCGCGTCACAGAATTGAAAAATGTCTCGGCAAGATCAAAGTCGTGTCGGTTGGTGAAGAGTTGCGGAAACTCCTGCTTGGCCTTCATCCAGAGTGGCTTGTCCCTCAGTCGATTTTCCAGCAATGGCGTAAGCCGATATTCGACCTGAGCCAATACCTGCTCATAAAGGTCGAGTCGTTCGCGCGCGTCAGATTGGATGGCTTTCCAGTCTTTCTGTTCAAAGCGGATACGCGCGCGTCGGGTAATGTCATGAAATTCTACGAGGTAGCCGTCAAAAGCATCGCGAACGTACTCCGCCGCTTTTATGGCCAGGGTTTCCTCGGCGAATGTCTCAGCCATGATGCAAAGTATCCTCCAGAGAAAAAACTCTCCGGTCGAAGCTCGATCGCAACAATGCTGTCAGAAGCTACGACGTGCGACAACGACTGTCAAGCGCCGAATCCCAACGACGAGGCATCCTCCAATTCTAGCGACTGGTGGGTTCATCGACCAAGGCAGCAATCCTGTGCTCTTGACCATTGGCTTGAATACTCAGAATTCTCCGTAATTCTCCTCTTCGCAACCCAAGGATATTGCGGAAATGCCTACAGTTTCGTACTTTCCCCCGGTGGAACATACGGGTCTGATACTGCGTAAGATCAAACACTGCAAGAGAATGCCAAGTATTTTTCAGTGGCATCCTCTTCAGGAGGAAGGGACACTGCCGCAAGTTTCAGTGTAAGAACCGTGTCATATATGAGAATAGGTGGAGGATGATGCAATGGGGATGTGTTACAAACTTAACCAGGAGTTCTTCTTTCGGGAGAGGATAAGATGCTTAAACGAATCACGGTATACGGGGGACTTCTCATCCTCATCGCCGTCGCGGCCTACTTGATCTTCCACAAGTCCTTCGGTGCTACCAGTTCAGGCTACGAGTTCGCCACGGTCTCGCGCGGCGATATTGAAAGCACTGTGTCGGCAACTGGCACGCTTGCTCCGATTACTTCGGTAGAAATCGGTACGCAGGTCTCTGGCACGATTGATTCTGTCTATGTCGATTACAACGATCGCGTCAAAGAGGGGCAAGTGCTGGCGGTATTGGATACTACGCTCCTGCGCGCCTCCGTACTTGATGCCGAGGCCAGTCTTGAGCGCGTACAGGCGCAGTTGTTGCAGGCTCAAGTAGAGTATGACCGATCCAAGCGACTCTTTGATAGTAGTCTGGTTTCAGATGCGGAGTTCCTGCCTTATCAGGTGACTCTTAAGATGCAGCAGGCTTCTCTAAAGTCGGCGCAGGTGGGTCTGGATCGAGCTCGTCGCAATCTTCAGTATGCCGTGATCCGTTCGCCCATCAGCGGCGTAGTAATCAACAAGAATGTAGAAGCTGGGCAGACGGTTGCGGCCAGCCTATCGACACCGACGCTGTTCAATATTGCCGAGGATCTATCGAGTATGGAAATCCTGGCGGATGTGGACGAAAGCGATATAGGCCAGATCAAGATGGGGCAGGCGGTGCAATTTGAAGTGGCCGCCTATATGAACAAGGAATTCAGTGGCGTGGTGAGTCAACTGCGTCTGCAACCAAGAACGGTTTCCAATGTTGTCACCTACACAGTGGTCGTTCAGGCCAAGAACGAAGAAGGGCTCCTCCTTCCGGGCATGACCGCGACTATCACTTTCACCACCGAAAAACATGCCGATGCACTACTGATTCCAAGCAAAGCCATGCGTTTTCAGCCGTCCGAGAAAGAAGCGGCGGCATTTCGGGAACGAAGACAAAAGCAAATGGGAAATATGCCGGATTCGGCGCGAGCGATGGGTAGGGGACCCTCCTCGATGAGGCAGGGCATGGCAGGTGATCCACAAGGACACAATGGTGGTTCGCCGCGAAGCATGACCATGGTTTGGTATTTGGACTCACTGGGGCAGTTGAGCGCTGCGCCGCTACGAACGGGAATGACTGATAAAACGAACACTGAGGTAGTCGGGTCCAGAGTCCTCACAGAAGGTATGAAGATCATTGTCGGAGTGATTGATCCGTCAGCAACGAAGGCTGCAACTCCCGCCGGACCGATGGGTGGGTTCACCGGACCACGGATGCGCGGGTTTTAGCATGACCATGATCGGCTTGCAGCGTGTGACGGAAGGATGTGTGTCTTGACCGCCGTAATCGAAACACACGGACTGACTCGGACCTTCGAGGTTGGAGATATATCAGTCCATGCCTTGCGCGGTATCAACTTGACCATCGAGCCCGGTGATCTTGTGGCAATCATGGGATCGTCCGGTTCAGGTAAGTCGACGCTCATGAATCTCATCGGGTGTCTCGATACCCCTACTTCCGGAGAATACGTTCTCGACGGTGAGCGGGTGGAGAGTTTGAGTAAGAACCAGCGAGCGATGATCCGGAATCGCAAGATCGGATTCGTGTTTCAAGGGTTTAATCTCCTGTCGCGCACGACGGCGCTGGAGAATGTCGAACTGCCGTTGTTTTACGACCGTCAGAATCACGTGAGAAACCATCGGCAAGCGGCGCTTGAAGCACTAAATCGCGTCGGACTGGCAGATCGGCTTGAGCATACGCCCAATCAGTTGTCCGGCGGTCAGCAGCAGCGCGTTGCCATTGCTCGTGCGCTCGTCAATCGACCGGCGATCTTGCTGGCAGACGAGCCGACCGGCAATCTTGATAGCCGCACTTCTGTCGAGATCATGTCAGTATTTCAAGAGCTCAATTCTGAAGGCGTCACCGTCATTCTGGTTACGCATGAGCCGGATGTGGCCAACTATGCCAAACGAATCGTGGGACTGCGCGACGGACGCATCGTTCGTGATGTTGGCGTGACCGATCGGCACGCCGCCGCTAAGGACCTTGCAGCTCTCGGACAAAGTGAGGAGCTTGACTGATGATTTCGATGACTCGTTTATTGCGCGCCTCCTCACGGAGTATTCTCCGAAACCGGATGCGCAGCTTGCTGACTTCGCTTGGCATCATTATCGGTGTTGGCGCCGTGATTGTGATGGTGGCCATCGGTGAGGGATCGCAGGCGCAGATCGAAGCCAACATCACCTCCCTCGGGACAAACCTGCTACTCGTACTCCCCGGCAGCTCCAATACCGGTGGAGTTCGACAGGGGAGTGGGAGTTTCAACCGCTTTACATTTGATGACGTCGAAGCGTTGCAGCGTGAAGCGAAGTTGGTAGATGGCGTCTCTCCCGTGGTCCGCTCGGGAGGACAAATCATCGGTGGAGCCGGCAATTGGTCGACCAGCGTTTATGGTGTCAGCCCCGAATACTTCAAGATCCGAAGCTGGCAGGTAAGTTCTGGTGACTTTTTTACCGACAAAGATGTCACTGCTCGGCGAAAAGTGGCGCTCCTCGGGAAGACCGTAGCCGATCAACTCTTCCCAAGCCAAGACCCGGTCGGTCAGAACATCCGCATTAGAAATATCCCTTTCACGGTTATCGGCGTGCTCAAGGCCAAGGGTCAGACCGGAATGGGGCAGGATCAAGACGATGTTATCCTGGCTCCCTCAACAAGTGTTTTGTATCGCCTCAAAGGTGACCGGCATATTGACATGATTAATGCCAGTGCCGTGTCATCCACCCAGGTGGATTCCGCAACAGCCGAGATGCGCCAGATTCTGCGCAAATCGCATAAGCTGACTGAAGGTCAGGACGATGATTTTACTGTCCGCAGCCAGGCCGAAATCATGCAGACCGCAACCGAGACCACCAAGACTATGACCCTGCTGCTGGGGTCGATTGCCGCTGTCAGTCTCTTAGTCGGTGGCATCGGAATTATGAACATCATGCTGGTGTCGGTCACTGAAAGAACCCGGGAAATCGGAATCCGCCTCTCGGTCGGAGCCAGAGAGAGCGATGTATTAATCCAGTTTCTGACCGAAGCTGTTGTGTTGAGTGTCAGCGGTGGCATCATTGGCATTACGTTGTCTGCTGCCGTAGTTGCCGGGTTGAGCAAGTGGACAACCCTGCAACCGATCATCACGCCGGAGACGGTGATTGTGTCTTTCCTGTTTTCAGCAATCGTGGGGATATTCTTTGGCTTCTACCCGGCGCGGAAGGCAGCCGCTCTTGATCCCATCGACGCTTTACGTCACGAGTAATGCTGAGCAGTCGCGCCAGACCGGATTTCCCAACCAGTGCACATCTTCAAACCAAATTGGCCGCAAGTTGTTGAGAGCCAAGATACGGTTTGAGCCGTATTAATCGTTTTTCGGTGGTTCGGTAGTCACAATGCCACTAGGGTGGAGGTTTGGAAAGATAAGAGAAGAAGCTACCTTGTAGTTGACAACCGAATTATGACTGAACTGCGTGACTGCGTCGGCAGAGGAGGTAGCCCCGTGAAGAAGATGCAGGCGCATGTAGTAGAAGACAAGCGGGTGTTTGTGGGATTAGAGGATTCGAAGCGAAGTTGGAAGATATGCGTTCGCAGTGGGGGAACGATTGTACAGGAGAGTCGTTTATCGGCTGATTACGACAATTTGCGGCGGCATTTGGGGCGAGCCTATGGCGTTCATGCAAGCCTTCGCTTACAACATCAAAGGTTTGGCCAAAATCGCGGCTGACCCTATTCCTCTGATCGACGCCTAAAGGGGGAGTGGTCTGCCCAATAGCGCCCTGAGGCGGTGAATGAGGCTCAAGAGTCGGAGAACGAGCCCCGAAAAGAACCCGGAAAAACGAAGAATCTCTCTACCCAACTACTTCCTAATCCCGAAGATGCTCATTTGTCCGAACAACCGCCATTTTGCAACGATCCCAACTTGGCAAACAACACCGGATCAAGACGAATCGCCCGCCAGGCGCATTGGATCAGTTTCTCACGCAAAATCAGTCAATTGTCGGGCTTCTTGTCTCGTGATTCCGTCGATTCTACTCGTCAGCATGAGCATTGTCTCATCATCGATCGCGCGGCAATCTGTCAAAATGGGATTCGGAACCGGATTTACGTCAGTGATCGATTTTCATCACTCTTGTGCCGGCAACCAAGTCACCAACACGTGCCTTCTCCGGCGAGACAATGATAAGAACAACTCCGAGGATGTTGAAAGCTGGTAGGCCGTCGACGAATCTCAAGAGGTTTCTGAGCAAGGCCCTGAGCAGACCGGGATTTCCCGCATCTTTCCTGACAACCTGAAGACCAAGGAACCACTTGCCGACCGTCCGCCCAAAAAGACCTTCGAATACGACAAAATAAATCGCGATCACCAGAAGGAATATCATGCACAAAGGGTCGGATATGAACCAGCCGACGCGCCACAGATGATCGGCGGGAACCATAATCCAAACGCCTTTTGCGATTCTAGTTGTGGGAAAGAAAACCGCAGCGAGTAGGAGACCGTCGATTAGCAGTGCGAGAAATCGACTGCCAAGGCTGGCGTAGATCAGTTTTTTCATCTCTGTGTGTCCTCACTAGTGGTCAAGCCCACTCGGAGCTTGACGTCACGCCGCGAGTCGGCGTGACCTACCAAACTGAAGCCAAAGTGGGCAAGTTGTTCTCAAGTATCGGACAAGCTTTGTTCGCTGGCAATGGGTTTTCCGCGACTTTTTGGCAAGGACGGTTCTTCAACAGTCCTTTGCGTCTGAGAGTTAGCAAAGCAAAAGCGCCGGTCAGTTGACCGGCGCTTCTGCTTATATGTGGGTCGAAACCAACATGGTCTCGATGATGACATGAACTAGTTCTGGCGAATTAGTTCGACACGACGGTTCTGAACGCGACCTTCGGTGGTCTTGTTGTCATACTTCGGCTTGTCCGGACCATAACCTTTGGCAGTAAATCTGTCTTTGTCCAGACCTTTGGTTACGAAGTAATCAACGACGGCTTGAGCACGATTTTGTGACAGCGTGTCGTTCCAAGTGCGTCTGCCGGAAATGTCAGTGTGACCCTGGACTTCAAGGTTGACATGCGGGAAAGCGGCCAGCGACTTGGCGACTTCGTCAAGGGACTTCTTGGCTTTCTCAGTCAGCGTCCAAGTATTGACGACAAACTGGACTTCTTTCAACACCAGCTCTTTTTCGATCGTGTAATCGGTCGGGCAACCGTCGGCATCAACTTTAAGGCTGGCCGGGGTGCCGGGGCACTTATCGCAGCCGTCGCAAACGCCGTCGCCATCGGAATCAATCGGGCAACCGTTGGCGTCAACCTTGCAGCAGGATGGCGTATCGGGGCACTTGTCAAGGCAATCGGCAACGCCGTCCTTGTCGGTGTCGATGCCGCAACCGTTGGCGTCAACCTTGCAGCCAGCGGGTGTATCCGGGCACTTGTCGCAGCCATCCCAAACGCCGTCTTTGTCGGTGTCAATCGGACAGCCGTTAAGGTCGACCTTAGCGCACTTCGGCGTATCGGGGCACTTGTCTCTGCCGTCGCAAACGCCATCGCCATCGGAATCAATCGGGCAACCGTTCTCATCAACTTTGCAGCCGGCCGGAGTATCAGGGCACTTATCGGCCTTATCGCAGACACCGTCTTTGTCACTGTCCGGGCACTTGCCAAGATAGGCAGTGAGAACTGCGCCACCTTCGAATAAGCCTTTGGGCAAATCGAGGTTACTGGAGTTGGCGAGTTCCTTGGCGTCGCCATCCTTAAAATTGGAGAGCATACTTGTGAACAAGTGATAACGGACCGCGGCGCCAATAGAGAATTCTTCGATCAGGAAGTATTCAAAGCCGGCACCGATCATAAATGTGGCCTGCTGGTCCTGCAACTTGTAGGCCTTGCCTTTGTAGGTGGCTTCGACGACCTTGTTAAGGTTCATAGGATCCTTGATCGACCAACCGCCGATGCCAGCGCCGAGAGTCACATAGACATTGTACTCTTTATCAGGCAACAGGTTGATGACTGGTCCAATTTCAACAGCGTAGTTACGGAGGCGGTACGTCTTGATTCCGTTCTTGTCGTCCAGCTTCGTGAACTTGGTAGCTCCCGATTCAAGAATACCACCGTGAGTGCGGCCATATACACCGGTCACAGCAATCGAAACGTACTTGTGTATGCCCCATTTCACTTCGGCGCCATTCATGAAACTTAGCTTCCAGGGGTCTTTGGCTACGGTGTGGAATCCGAAGCGATAGGACAGACCCAACTTGCCAGTCTGATCGTAGGCAAACGAAGGCGTTGCCAAGAAACCGATCAGGGCCAGCATCGTGAAGAAAACAATTACTTTACGCAAGGTTTGTTACCTCCCAAATAGGGTTTTATTTCTAATTCAACCTCAGAGGGGATAAAGACAAAGAATCCCTCCATGGAAACTCATTCTCCCAACGAAATGCCGGACATACTTCTTCCGGTCAAATGAAGCAAAAAGGTAAATCCTCCTCAATTCGAAATCAACTAAAAAACACAGGATTTCCTGACTTGGAGTTGGTAGGTGCGTGCCGCCCTGCCAACATTCCCATACGCGGACAAAAGCCTGAAGCGCTAATCTGATTACCCCCTAAAACGATCTGGTTTCGTCTTTGAATGTCAAGAGGAAACAGGTGCAAAGGAGCCAGTGTGAGCCGTCTTAGTATTTATTTCCTTGACAGCACCCACCGGGCTAATATATTCCGGCAACAAATCAGGAAATCGAGTGTAGAAGAATAATAAACGGAAACCTCAGGAGGAGTCAAAGAATGAACAGAAGAATTTTGGTCGCTATTGCCGTGTTGGTCGCAATCATGTTCGTCAGTGGAAGTCTGATGGCTGCTGATCCAGAAAAACCAGCCGCAGCCACTAAGGTCGCAGCCAAGTTTGAATATGTCGGCAAAGACAAGTGCAAGCTATGTCACAAGCAACAACATGATTCTTGGCTGACAACCGTACACGCCAAGGCGTGGGATGCATTGAAGCCGGAAGAGCAGAAGAAAGATTCGTGTGCCGTTTGTCACAGCACGGGCAAGGACGCCGCGGGTGTTTTGTTGAGCGGTGTGCAGTGCGAAGCTTGCCATGGTGCGGGCTCAGCTTACAAAACTCAGGCGAATATGAAGGACAAGAAGCTGGCGATGGCCGCCGGATTGACTCAGCCGACTAAGGAAGTCTGTGTGAAGTGTCACAACGACAAGTCGCCAAACTTTAAGGGCTTTGATTTTGACAAGTACTCAAAGGATCCGAAGGGTATGCACAAGCTATTCCCGAAGGCTGTTCCGACGGAGAAGAAGGGCTAAAGACTGATTTCACCGAACTTTGAGTTGAAGTTCTCGTAGAATCTAACCGGCGTGCAGTTATGTACGCCGGTTTGTTTATGCTAACATGAAGATGTTTGCTACTATCATTACCATTGCCTCGTTTATCATCGTACTGGCGCATGTCGGTGTATATTTCTCGTGGCTGAAGTTCTTCCAGATCACTGATCCGGGATTTCGGCGCGGCCTTGCGATAGCCCTCTTTGTCCTGTCAATCAGCTTCATCATCGGTACGATGCTAGTGCATCGCTATCAACATGGTATTGCGGGCGCGATCTATCTGGTGTCAGCGATCTGGCTGGGTGCGTTTCTATACATCCTGATGTCGGTTGTGTTTACTTGGGCATTCGCGGGAGTTAGCGCACTGATTTTCGATTCAGCGCACCTTCAGCCGATTGCGACGGCGTTCCTGGCTATCGCTGTAGGGTTCTCAGTGTGGGGTCTCTGGAGCGCCGCAAATCCGAGGGTGACAGAGATCACAGTGCCGATCAGAAATCTGCCGGCGAGTTGGGAAGGGCGCAAGATTGCGCAGATTTCGGATGTGCATCTGGGGGCGATTAACCGGACTGGGTTTATGAAGCATATAGTTGACGAGGTCAACGGCGTAAATCCCGATATGGTCGTTATCACGGGCGATTTGTTCGATGGCGTTGGTGACGACCTTAAGAGTCTGGTCAGCCCGCTGGCGGCGTTGCATCCAACGCTGGGGACATATTTCATCACGGGGAACCACGAAACCTATCATGGCGTGGAGGCCTGTATTGCGGCGCTAGATGGTCTGCCGATAAAGGTGTTGCGCAACGATATCATTGATCTTGACGGCGTCCAGCTTATCGGCATCGAATTCCCGTTGCGCGAACAGAAGATTATGCTCGACACGATTCTACAGCGTTTGCAGCCGGGGAAACCGACAATTGCGCTATTTCACATGCCGTCGGGGATGGATGTATTCAAGAAATACGGCGTGAATCTGCTGTTGTGCGGACACACGCACGTGGGGCAGATGTGGCCGTTCAACTACATCACGCACAAAGTATATCACGGCTACGACTATGGTCTGAAAACTGACGGTGATTTCTCGATCTACACAAATAGTGGCGCTGGTTCCTGGGGCCCGCCGTATCGGACAAATGTGCGACCGGAGGTGGCGGTGATTACAGTCACGAATAAGTGATTGTCTCGCGATCGCCTACTTGATTTCCACCTCTCTTAAGAACCGCGCGGAATCTTCCGGCGAGACAGTATTGATGTAAATCCCGGAGCCGATTTCGAAACCAGCCGGGATTGTGATTTTGGGGATGATCACAAGATACCAGTGCAGATGCCGGGTGTCCTCGTCACCGACCGGAGACGAACGCAGAACATAGTTGTAGTCGGGATTGTTCAAGCCGATGTCGATTCTTGCCAGCAGTTCGTGCAGTAACGCCGCCAACTCCATGATCTCATCGCCGTCGATAGAGGAGTAACTCGCCGTGTGACGTTTGGGATAGATGCGACATTCAAACGGCGAACGGGCGGCGTACGGACAAAAAGCCACGAAATAATCGGTCTGGGCGATGACACGTTCCTGTTGGTCGATCTCTTCCTTGACCATATCGCAATAGACGCAAGTGCCGTGTTTGTCGAAATGCAGTACCGCCTGCTCCATGGGGTAGCGCACATGCGGTGGCACGATCGGCGTGGCGATGATCTGCGAATGGGGATGTTCGAGAGAAGTTCCCGCCAGTGGACCGTGGTTGCGAAAGATGGTGATCAGATTGATTTTGTCGTTCTTGCTGATCTCGCGTAGCCGTGCCCGATAGGCGAGCAGGACGTTACCGAGTTCCTTGATATCCATGGTGGCGATAGTCAGATTGTGTTTCGGGTTTTCGATCACGACTTCCGCTATTCCAAATCCTTTCGCCGACAAAAACCGGCCGACCGAAAAGCGCGTGGTTGCCAGATTCGGTTGGAGCGCGGCAAAGCGATTGGGCACGACGCGAACCTGCCAGTCCCCCTGTTCGGGGAAAACATACGTTGGCGATGGGGTTTTGTCCTCATGTCCCGGGCAGAACGGACAATCATCCGTAAAAGGTGGTGGTATCACTCGTGGCGGGCGTTCTTTGGTAAAATCAGACGGTCGTTTGCCTCGTTCGGTAGCGAGAACCACCCATTCTTTGGTCGCCAAATTTTGACGAAATTCCGGCATATCTCCTCCAGTAGGTTATTTTCTAAGCAATTACAGCATAGGAAGTTCAACACCGTTTGTCAATCGGTAGGCGCTTTGAGCCTCCAAGGCGTGCACTACCGGCAGTCTCCGCGATGCAGATTTTTCGCGAAAAATGCAGATTGATGTGATTGACAGCCTGTCTGTTGTCGTATTTCTAATAGTGCACATTTGTGCAGTATAAAATGAGGCGATAGGAGGAAGAAATGATTACTGCCGAGCAGAAAACCTTAGTCATCAACCGGATTCAGGAGTTGGTAAGTCGGCACTGGCCGGAGGCGGTGAATGTCGGTGAGATCGGGCATAGTGAGAGCTTTCTGGTAAGTACTCCCGTGCTGCGGTCGTTGTTTTCCGATGCTGGCATACCCGCCGGACAGTTACTTGAGATCACCGGCGGAATTTCCTCTGGTAAGACAAGTGTGTTGCTGCAACTATTGGCGGGGATATCACAACGTACTGCGATCCTCTATGTTGATTTTGGACGGACTTTTTTTCCGCCGGCGGCAGCAGCGGCAGGAATCGAGATGAAAAAAATGTTGTTGCTGCAACCAGAGTCGTTGGCGATGGGCATGCGCACCGCGGAATTATTTTTGCAGCAGGGGAAGGTGCAGTGCGTGGTGTTTGATCTGGTGGGTCGAGGCGAAAAGGTGTCCCCCATTTTGTTGCATCGTCTGCGGCAGTTAGTGCTCAAGAACAAAGCTATTGCGTTGTTTTTGACAGAAGACATTTCGCGCACGTTGCCTGCGAGTTTGATCGCGCTGCAATTGACGATAAGTCGAAGCGGTAATGATGCGATCGAGATTGTCACCACCAAAAGCCGTCTCACCTGCGAAGGAACGAAGGCCGAGTTGTTGCCATGTTAAGCAAACGCGTGGCGGTGGTGCTGATTCCGCGTTTTACGATCGCGCTTTTGGGTAGGGAAAATCCGACCTGGTTGTTGGAAGCGGTGGCACTGGTGGAGGATGATTCCGAGACCGCGACGATTTTGGAAGTCAACGGCAAGGCCACTAAATCGGGGGTTACCGTCGGTATCACCATTGCCCAGGGGGAAATGCTATGCCCGGGGTTGATTCGTGTTCTCCATGATCGTCAACGCGAGGAAGAAGCGACGGCGAAGATCTGTGAGTTGTTGCGACAGATCGCGTCTGCAGTTAAGACGGCTGGTTCCGGTTGTTTTGTTGCTGAAGCAGAGGGGTTTGAGCATCTCTATGGCGGTGAATCGCAGTTGGCGCAGCGATTGGTTGATGTGGTCAAAACGTACGGTCTGCCGGTGCAGGTGGGGATTGCGGATAATCAGTTTGTCGCCAAAGTCGCGGCGGAGATTTCACGGGGCTACACCTGTACCATTGTCCCTCCGAGTCAGGCGCAATCGTTTTTGCAGTCGCTGTCGATCAAACATCTGCCGCTGGGCTCTGAGTTCCGGAATCAGCTTGTCAATCTCGGCTTACGCACGATTGGGCAGGTGGCGCAGTTTCCCGCCAATGAGATAGTGGAACGTTTCGGCCGAGAGGGGTGGTTGGCATCGCGGTTGGCACGCGGTGAGGATCCCGAATTCTTCGTGCCCGAAACGCCGCCGGATGATTGGCAGGAAGAAATCTATCTTGGTTTTGCCATCTACAGAGCTGAGCAGATCAGCAACTATGTGCGGGTGCTGTTGGAGAAGCTGTTTGGCAAACTCAAAGTTGTGGGCAAAGCCTGTGCGCAGATCACGATTCAACTTCGCTGTGATGATCGGAGCCGTCACACGTTAGAAGTCGCCGTTGATAAACCGACGCTTTCGCTTGACAGGTTCCTGCGACAACTGCGCTGCAAACTGGCGGAGGTTGATCTACCGGCAGGTGTGGTCGAGCTTGGTGTCGGGCCGATTGTAACCACCTCGCAAGCAATCGAGCAACTTGCTTTACCGGGGGCAAATTGCTGTAATGGTGGCGGCAGTTCTCTATCAACGACAGTAGCGCCAGTTTCCGGTCAACCCTTGTACCCGATCCTGCAGTACGCGCCGATTCCGGAACAAACCTATCAACTGCTACCGCAACGACCGTCGGTCAAAGTTGCAAACGCGCAGACACAGACTCTCAATACGCCATACTGTCAACGGTCGCTGGTGGGATTGCGTCTGATCGAACCGGCGCAGGAACTTGAAATTAGTGATGACCATGAAACGTTGCGGGTCTTCAAGTGGCGTGGGCGCAAACAGCGGATTATGTCGCAGCGCGGTCCCTGGCAGGTATCGGGGAACTGGTGGGAAGGGGCATTCGAACGACGCTACTATGAGATCGAAATCGCAAGGGGAGTGACGTATCTCTGCTACTGCGATCAAGAGCATGGGGGGTGGTATGTCCAAGGTGTGTTTGATTGAGGTGAGCGGTTATGCAATATGTTGAGCTTCACTGTCACAGTAATTTTTCTTTTCTTGACGGCGCATCGCATCCGGAAGAGCTGATCAAAGTCGCCGCCAAATTGGGTTTTCCGGCGCTGGCATTGACCGACCACAACGGGCTTTACGGCATCGTTCGTTTTGCGCAGGCCGCCAAGGAATACGGTGTGCGACCGGTTTTTGGCGCCGAAGTGACACTGGATAGCGGTCATCATCTGGTGCTGTTGATCAAGAATGAGACCGGCTATACCAATCTGTCGCGGTTGCTTACCATCGCCCAGATGGAGAATGCCAAAGGCGAGGCCAAGGTCAGTCAGGCGACCCTGATCGAAAACAGCAAGGGGTTGATTGCGCTGTCGGGTTGTAGGCAGGGGGAGATTCCCTCGCTGTTGTTGAAGAAAGAGGTCATTCAAGCGCGCTGCGTGGCGGAGAGATACCGCGAGGTTTTCGGCAAGGATAATTTTTATCTTGAACTCCAACATCACCGATTGCCGCTGCAGGAACAACTCTGCGAAAAACTCGCCACACTCGGCAGGAAACTCGATATTCCGATTGTCGCGACCAACAATGTTCACTACACGGTACCGGAACAACGCCGACTGCAGGATATCTTGACCTGTATCAAGAATCATACCACGATCGACAACGCCAACGATGTGCTCTATCCCAACGCCGAACGTTTTTTGAAATCCGCCGAGCAGATGCGCGAGCTGTTTGCCGCTTATCCGGAGGCGGTCGCCGACACTCTTGCGATTGCCTCACGCTGCGATTTTGTGCTCGGCAAACTCAAGACATCATTACCCGATTTTCCGGTGCCTGTCGGAGAGACGGTCGAAAGCTACTTGCGCCATCTGACCTATGAGGGGGCCAAACATCGTTATGGTGAGCTACCCGAACCGGTGGTAAGGCAGCTTGAGCATGAGTTGCGCATAATCAACAAGCTGGAACTGGGGGGGTATTTTCTGATTGTCTGGGATATCGCGCGATTCTGCAAGGTGAACGGAATTCTTTGTCAGGGACGTGGCTCGGCTGCCAATTCGGCGGTCTGCTATTGTCTGGAAATTACGGCGGTTGATCCGATCAGGTTGAAGCTTCTGTTCGAGCGGTTTGTTTCGGAAGAACGCAAGGAACCGCCTGACATTGATATCGATATCGCGCACAATCGTCGCGAGGAAGTTATTCAATATGTGTACGCCAAATACGGTCGTGATCATGCCGGTATGGTTTGCGAGATCATCAGCTACCGCGGTCGCTCGGCGGTACGCGACGTTGGCAAAGCGCTCGGATTTACGCTTGCGGATGTTGATCGACTGGCGAAGCTGCTCGATCATTATTCCGACAGCAACGAAATCGAGCAACGTTTGCAGGAAGCCAAACTCGATCTCGATCATCATCGCGTCCGCCATCTGGTAGAGTTGGTGAAAGAGATCCGCGGTTTTCCACGTCATCTCGGTATCCATGTCGGCGGCATGATTATCACCAAGAAACCGCTGTCAGAAATCGTGCCGATTGAAAATGCGACCATGCCCGATCGCAGTGTGATCCAGTGGGACAAAGATGACTGCGGCGATGTCGGGATGGTCAAGATTGATCTGCTGGGTCTGGGGATGCTGTCGCTGATTGATATCGCCATCCGATTGGTGCGGGAGCAGCACGGTGTGACGATTGATCCGGCCCGGTTGACTTATGATGATCCCAAAGTTTACGACCTGCTTTGTTCAGCCGATACGGTCGGGGTTTTCCAGGTCGAGTCGCGGGCGCAGATGAACACATTGCCGCGTCACAAACCGCGACGCTTTTATGATCTGGTGATCGAAGTTGCTCTAATCCGTCCGGGGCCGATTCAGGGGGATATGGTGCATCCGTATTTGCGGCGACGTAACGGGGAAGAAGAAATCACTTATCCCCATCCCAAGCTCAAACCGATTCTCGAACGCACGCTTGGGATTCCCCTGTTTCAGGAACAAGGAATGCAGGTCGCGGTGGCAGCGGCGGGATTTACGGCGAGCGAAGCCGATGAACTGCGGCGGGCGATGGGGCATAAACGTTCGCGAGAAAGAATGGAATCGCTGTCGCTGCGGTTGATTTCGGGAATGATGAAGAGCGGTATCGATCGCGAAGCCGCCGAGAAAATCTTTATGCAACTGGCCGCTTTCGCCGATTTCGGGTTCGCCGAATCGCATGCGGCATCGTTTGCGCTGTTGGTTTATGTGTCGGCGTTTTTCAAGGTCTACTATCCACGGGAGTTCTACTGCGCATTGCTTAATGCCCAGCCGCTGGGGTTTTATTCGCCGTCAACTATCGTCTATGAAGGACAACGGCGCGGTGTCAAATTCCTGTCGGTCGATATTGCCAAGAGTGGTTGGGATTGCGCCATCAAAGGGGAAAGTGTGCGTCTGGGGTTCCGGTATATCAAATCTCTCGGTAACGCGGCGAGAGAGAAGATTGAGAGTGAGCTTGCGAAGGGGGCGTTTTTGTCACTGCAGGATTTTGTGCAGCGCACCGGGTTAAATCGGGATGAACTCGAGCAACTGGCCATGGTGGATGCCTTTCAGTCATTCGGCTTGGATCGTCGTCAGGCGCTCTGGCAAATACTGGCGTTGTCGTCGCGCGGTGAATCAGAATTGGCAATCGTTGATGACAACAAGGGGCAGGATCTATTGGCGCCGATGGATGCGACGGAGCAATTGGTCGCTGACTTTGGCGGGATGGCATTGTCAACCGGTCCGCATCCGATGAGTTTAGTCAGAGCAACATTGTCCAAAAAGGGTGCGCTTTCATCGCAGGAACTCCAGCGTATGGCGGACAAACAGCAGGTGACGGTTGCGGGTATCGTGATTATCCGACAGCGGCCAATGACTGCCAAGGGGTTTCTTTTCCTGACGCTGGAAGACGAGTGCGGGTTTTTCAACATCGTCGTCAAACCGCACTATGCCACCCAGTGTCGCAAGGCGGTGGTCTATTCGAATTGTCTGCTGGTGAAGGGAGTATTAGAACGGCAGGATGGCGTGCTTAATATCATGGGGGAGGAGTTTACGCCGTTGCGCTTTGGGATGATTGAGGATTCGATTGTGGTAAGGGAGTTTAGGTAGGGAGAAAGTTATTGCCGAAGCTGGTTGGATCGGTTATCATCGTATGCGGCTGGACACGCTGTCCGAACGCGATATTCATGGAATTGAAACTCGCGCCAGATCGTGATTCCGCACGGTGACAGAAACTGACTCAAGGAGAAGGTAATGGCTAGGGCGACATTCTACATCCTCGACGTGTTCGCCGAGAAGCGGTATGCAGGCAATCAACTGGCGGTATTGTGGCATGTTGAGGGAATAGACGATGCCGAGATGCAACAGATTGCCCGTGAAACCAACTTCTCAGAAACGACGTTCATCATGTCGGATCAGCCAGAGAACGGCAGTTTCCGAGTTCGAATCTTCACTCCCGGAGAAGAAGTGCCCTTCGCCGGACATCCCACGCTCGGGACAGCCTTTGTAATTCAGCAGGAAATCATTCGGCAGCCGGTTGACCGCGTAGTGCTGAACTTGAAGATCGGTGAAATTCCAGTGACATTCAACTATGTCGGCGACAGACCGGACATACTGTGGATGAGACAGCAACCCCCCACATTCGGGCAGACTCTCGAACCTGCCGACGTTGCCAAGACTATTGGTTTGGCTGAGGACGATATCGATTCACGATTCCCAATTCAGGAAGTCTCGACTGGACTGCCGGCGATTATCGTCCCATTGAGAAACTTGCAGGCGTTGCAGCGGGCCGCGGTTGATCGTCGGCTCTATTTCGATCTGGTTGCGAATACTAAGGCAAAAGCGATCTTGGTTTTCTGCCCGGAGTCACATGAGGGCAAGAATCATATCAGTGTCCGTTTCTTTGCAGACTTCTATGGAATTACGGAAGATCCGGCAACTGGCAGCGCCAACGGTTGCCTTGCCGGCTACTTGGCAAAGCATCGCTATTTCGGTACGGACTCGGTCAGTGTTCGCGCCGAACAGGGATACGAGATCGGACGCCCATCGCTCTTGTATCTCGAAGCAACAGCGCATGACCAAACCATTGACGTCTCTGTTGGAGGAAAGGTCGTCATGTCCGCTATGGGTGAATGGCGATGAGCTCAGCCACTGCTATCGTACTCTTGTGAGGAACCAGCCACAACGCTCGTCAATTGATTCGCGGCTTCTGATTCCAAGGTGAAATAGAACGTCGCGCCCTTATCGAGTTCACCGTGTGATCACGATGTTGTCTCGATTCTTTTTCCGCCTCGGGGAGGCGCCGACGTTTCAGCGGAATTTTGCTGGGGCTGATTCCCTTCGAAAGAGGAAGACTCTGTGCTAACCCGATTGCGGCCGGCGGACTTGGTCTTGTAAAGAGCGCGATCTGCGACGCTGACCAAATTATGCGGATTCTCCCGGGGAATGGGAATATCGCCGGCCACACCAAGGCTTATGGTCACACAGCCTGCCGCAAGTGACGCCGGATGAGGCAGATTCAAGGCTTCGACGGCGGAGCGCATGGCCTCTGCAACGGCGCCGGCGACTTCGATATCAGTATCCGGCAGAAGTACGATAAATTCCTCGCCACCGTAACGTGCTACCAAGTCCTCCGCCCGCCGGGCGTTGCTCGAAATGCAGGCTGCAACCTGCTTCAGGCACTCATCGCCCTGGAGATGCCCGTAACTGTCGTTGTAGAATTTGAAGAAGTCGATGTCCACCATGATCAGAGACAAGGGAGAACGACGGCGGCCGCAGCGCCGCCACTCCAACTCGAGTTGTTGGTCGAAATGCCGACGGTTGGAAATGCCGGTCAGACCGTCCCGATAGGAAAAAGCTTCGAGTTCCTTGTTCGCGATTTCGAGTTGTGACGTGCGCTCTCTTACACGCTGTTCGAGTTCCTGATTGAGGCAACGAAGTTCTTCCTCTCTCTCGCGCAAGTTGCGATAGGCAGATAGACTGCTCAGGCCGTCGCCTAAGCGCCTGCCGATCTCTTGAAAAAGCGCTTCTTCATTGGGAGTCCAGACCCGTGGGTAAGAGCATTGATGGAGGCCGAACGCCCAGGGCTTGTCCAACTTGGGATAAAGAGCAACCATCATCATGGACTTAACGCCAAATTGCTCGACACTCACCTTGTTAACGGGTCTTCCCGTCCCGGCGTTATAAGTCACCGGGTCAGCAGATTCTAAGGCCTCACGCAAATTCTGGGCCATATCTGGGGGCATCGGTACGTCCACATTCAATATCCCGGCGCCTGGATATTCAGGCTTGGTAATTTCCATGGGAACCCGAAACGACGGCGCATCCGGGTCGCACGGATAGAAGAGCCAGGCGCGGTCGCAATTGAAGATCGAAAGGGCAGCATCGAGCACATCGCTCATCATCTGCTCCACATCATTGGCCACCTGGATGGCCCGGTTGACCCGGTCCATGCTCGCGAAGAAGCGTAGACTGGCCAGGCGCTCCTCCTCGGCGCGCTTGCGTTCGGTGATATCCTGGATCATGGACATTACCCCTAGAATCGTGCCATCTGGCTGTTTCAGCGGTGTATTAGTCCATTCGCAAACGATGGTATGGCCGTCCTTGGTCAGGTTTTCGTTCACGCTGTGAGCCGAGGCATCCCCGGCGAGTAGCCTGGCCCAGATGTCATCTACTTGGGGTTGCGCCTCAGGGGGAACGATTGTCTCATACGGATGCCGTCCTTTCGTTTCGTCAAAGGTAAAGCCGAAAATCTCTTCGGCTGCAGGGTTCCAAGTGACCACACGAAAGTCTTTGTCCCATAGGATGTAGCCGACGGGCATACGCGCCACTTCGAGTTTCAGGTGTTCTTCGCTTTTCCGCAAAGCTCCTTCCGCCCGCTTGCGCTCGCCGCGAGTACGCAATGCGGTGATGCCGAACGCCAGATCGCCTGACAGTTCTTCCAGGAGGCGCATTTCGTCCGCTGTGAAGGCATTTGGCTCCGTGGAATAGATGTTGAGAACGCCAAATGTCTTTTCGAGTTCGTCCTTCAGGGGGAGAGCAATGCTGGAGCGATAGCCGCGCTGCAACGCATTTTCCCGCCACTGGGCGGCTTTGGGCCCCCTCGTGAAATCATGAACATAGATTGCTTCACCGCTTCGGATGGCTGTTCCGGCGGGACCACGCCCCCGTTCCGTGTTGGCCCAGGTGAGCTTGGCCTGTTCGAGATACCCATCCTCGGCCCCGGCCCAGGCAGCAGGGCGGATGGTCTTGGCTTCATCGTTTTCGGCATATCCCACCCAGGCCATACGGTAGCCGGCCTCGTCGCAAGCGATACGGCAGATGTCGTTGAGCAGGGTTTGCTCGTCCTCAGCCCGAATCACGGTCTCGTTACAGGTGCTAATAGCTCGCAGTTCGCGATTCAGCCGATGGAGTCCTTCCTCGGCCCGCTTGCGCTCGATACCGATAGCGATTTCATTTGAAACCGAGGCCAACACCTTAAGTGTTGCGCCGGTGAACGGGTTGCGGGAGAACATCGCCATAACACCGACGAGTTTATCTTCAATGGTGAGAGGATGACCGGCAAATGCCACCATCCCCTCCCGTTTCGCCCATTCCTGATCATGGATACATGGGTCGCCTATAACGGCATTCGTAATGTGCGGGTTGCGCCCTGAGGCAATCAGTCCTATCTTAAACTTACCAACCGGTATCCGGCTGTGGGAACCGTCTATACTCGTGTACATTCCTGCGCTGGCCTGCAACTCCAGGACATCTTCGGCGGCATCCAACGTCCAGATACGGACAAACGCCACATCGAGACGCCGGACCAGGGCCTCGGCACATGCATTCAGAATGCTTCGGAGTTCACCCAGCTTTGCCAGAGAAAATCCAATATCTGCAGACAGCTCCGCCAGCATCACCCGCTCGGCCAGATCCTTTTCCGCCCGCTTGCGCTCGATGCCGATAGCGATTTCATCGGAAACTGAGGCCAACGTCTTAAGCGCTGCGTCGGTGAGCGGGTTACGGGAGAACATCGCCATCACGCCCACGACCTTATCTTCAAGAGTGAGAGGATAACCGGCAAATGCCACCATCCCCTCCCGTTTCGCCCATTCCTGATCATGGATACTGGGGTTTCCTACGACGGCATTCGTAACTTGCGGGTTGCGTCCTGCGGCGATCAATCCTATCTTAAACTGACCAACCGGCACCCGGCTGTTGGAACCGTCTATCCGCGTGTACATTCCGGCGCTGGCCTGCAACTCCAGGACATTTTCGGCGGTATTTAGCGTCCAGATACGGGCAAACGCTACATCAAGGCGCCGGACCAGGGCCTCGGCACATGCATTTAGAATGCCCAGTAGTTCGCCCTGCTTTGCCAGAGAATCTCCAATATCCGCGGACAGCTCTGCCAGCATCACCCGCTCGGCCAGGTACTTCTCCGCCCGCTTGCGTTCGGTGATGTCGCTGAAGGTGCATATCACCTGACGCACCGTGCTATCGGTGTTCAACTGAGGCTCAGCATCAACCAACAACCAGACCCTGCTGTTTGTTTTGGGGCGATAAACGCCCATGATCACGTTCCGCACGGCTTGTCCGTTGGTGATAGCTTGCGGTACGGGATGAGTGGGGCCGGGAAATGGCGAGCCGTCTTCGTGAATGACGTTCCAAAAGGGGTCGACCGAAGTCTTGCCCAGCATTTGGTCTTCGGTGAGCCCCAGCAATTCCAGTGCTCTGGGATTGCTCAACAGCATTTCGGCTCGCGGACCTTGCAAGAGCACACCGACATGAAGGTTTTCCACCAGAGACCGAAACCGCTGTTCGCTCTCCCACAGTTGCTTACTTGAGGCCTGCAGCTTGGCGGTGCGCTCCCTGACTTTTTCCTCCAGAGTGTCGTGTGACTTCTGAAGCCCTTCTTCCGCCTGCTTGAGGTCTCTGAAAATGAGATCAAACGGCTCCCGGAGTCCGGTTACCAGTATTGCCCGATAGATGAGGTAGAAAGCCGCCAGCCTGAAAAAATGGCCGACCATGTTGGCAAAGTCATACATGCTCACGTATTCGGTGAACGATATTTCGGAAAGGGCAGTACAGGCTATTGAAGAGACCGTGAGGAAGAAAACCCTGTTATTGAAGTATCTCCGTTTCCTGTAGAAGAGATATGACGAGATAAGGAGGAGAGCAGTTATCACGTATTCGCTGCTGATCTTGAAGGGAGTGAGTCCGTTCCCTTCGGTGTAACAGTTCGGGAAATTGCCGGAGAATACCATCGTCACAAGCACCGAGGTCGCTGCGGCATATACTCCGAAAATGGCGCGGTTGTCCAGCCTGCGCTCCGTGAAGAGCGGCGCGGCGCAGAGGGTGACGGCTTGCAGGAAGCGGGCCGCTATCCAGAGCTGAGTTGACAGGTTCGCGTCAGAGCTCGGGAATACGCTCATCCCCTTGAAGGCGAGGGTATGAAGCACGTCGATGAGGGCGATGAAGGCGTAGCCGATGCCAAGGACGGTGAGGAAGTTGTTCGCCTGGAATTTGCGTGTGTTCCAGGTCAGGATGAAGAAGGTGAAGCCGACCGCAATGGTGGTGATCTCGATGAGGCTGTGGAAGAGGAGATAGCTGTGGAGGCTGCTAAGGTAAAGCCCCAAAACCATGGCTGTCATAACGCCGATGTAGGAGAGTTTTTCGAACCTGTTACTGTCGAGCACCTTGATCCCCTTTTCCTCCGGATTTGATTTCCAGCTTACGTATCCTCTCCTGCAACTCCACTATTCGCAACACTCGGCCCACGAACAACCTGTTCTAAGAGAATATCTTCAGGTGTTTCCATGGTTATGCTCCCTGCAGATTGGGTTGGGGGCAGTGCAAAATAGAAAGTCGCGCCCTTATCGAGTTCACCGTGCGCCCAGACGCGCCCGCCGTGACGTGTGATGACGCGGTGGACTATCGCCAAGCCGACTCCCGTGCCTTCGTATTCCTCCGGTCGATGTAATCTCTGGAACACTCCAAATAGCTTGTCAGCAAACTGCATGTCGAAACCAACGCCGTTGTCCTTGACGAAATAGACAGTCCGCTCGATTGTTTCAATATCTGCGGTGTCCGCCGATTCAACTGCCCGCGTGTAGCCGACTTCAATAATCGCCGTTTCGCGACGGCGCGTAAACTTCAGGGCGTTGGAAAGCAGATTAGAATAGACTTGCCGCAGAAGCGCCGGGTCGGCTTGACACTCGGGCATTTCATCCGCCGAGAGTTTGACCTTCCGACCCTGTCGTTCAGTAGCCAGATCTTCCCAGACTTCTTGCACCAAATCGCCGGGCATGACGGAGTGTTTGGTGAGCGGTTGTCTGCCGAGGCGGGAGAATTTCAGCAGATCGTCAATGAGGCGCCCCATTTGCAGCGCACCGGCGCGAATTCGATTCAAATGGCTTATGGCCTCTTCAGGCAATAACGATGTATAATCCTCGATTACTATCCGCGAGAAACCATCCAACGCTCGCAGCGGCGCCCGTAAGTCGTGGGAAACGGAGTAGGAGAATGCCTCCAGTTCCTTGTTGGTAGCCTGCAACTGAGCGGTACGTTCGACTATGCGCTGCTCAAGTTCACTATTGAGTTGGTGGATTTCCATTTCGGCCTTTATGCGACCGGTGACATCTTCAAGGGTTTCCATAGCGCCAATAACATTGCCTTCTGAGTCTTTGATTGTCGCCGCCGTGAAAAACAACCATTTCCCGCCATCACGCAGGTCAGGGAAGAAGTCGGTGACTTCAAAGGCGTCGGCCACAAGCCGAGACCTGCGGTATTGGGCGCCATACCAGTCAGGAATGGAACCGGCGTTTCCATCTACCAGGAGGTCGCACATGCAAGGTCGCCTCTCCTTGTAGAAGGCTGACCAGTAGTTGTCCGAACCCACCATCTCTTCCGTCTTGCGTCCGGTAAGTTCCTCCAGGGCTTTGTTCCAATAGACAACCCGATGATCACGATCAATGACGAATTGTGGAATCGGCGAGCCATAGACAGTGGCTTTCAGTTTCTGCTCGCTCTCTTGAAGTGCTTGCACGGCACGCTTGCGGTGGGTGACGTCGCGGATATTGCACTGGATTACCTTTGTGTCGCCCACGTCATAGAGGTTGCTGACGAACTCAACTTCGATTCGACGTCCATCGAAGGTTTCAAATGGCAGGCTATCGTAGCGGAGATACTTTTCCTGCTGCAATCTCTCGAAGTTGTCTTTGCTGGCCACGATGTCGCGCAAGAAACTCAGTTCCCAGACGGTTTTCCCAAGGAATTGTTCGTGCGAATAACCGAGCATCTCGATCAAGAACGGATTTACATCGACGACCATGCCTGTCTCGGCATCGAGGATCAAGATCCCGTCCTTCGCCGACTCAAAAAGTCGGCGATACCTGATCTCCGAAGCGATAAGCGCCTCTTCCGCACGTTTGCGCTCAGTGATATCCCATGAAAGGTCACCCAATTGTGACACTATCTCTATGTCGCTTTCGTTATAGTTAGTAGATTTGTTACCGACACCGATGATGGCCTTTATCGGGTTCCCTCTAAGAACCGGGACAACGAGTTCTCTAACGACCGGCGCATGCCCTTCAGGCATGCCTTTACGATGAGGCAGGGAAACATAATCGTTGTGAACAATGGGACGCCGTTCACCTACACAATCCGCCCACACACCAGCTTCGGCTACATCATAGTGGCTGCCTTTTCCCGCGGCAGTGCACATGTTCTTCCGTGTATTCGTTGACCAATTCTGTAAGCAGAGCGTTTTTTGATCAGATTCAACAAAATGATAGAAACCGATTGTACTGCCAGTCAGCGCTTCAAGTTCATCCAATGTTGCAGTAAGCAATTCATCCATCGAGTGTGAATCAGCGAATTCTAACAGGCGGGAGCGCGCCTGAATGACATTCTCCGCCCGTTTGCGCTCGGTGATATCATGAACTGAACCGACAAGATGCGTACAGCGTCCGTCATCGTCAACAATAGGGGCAATACATATATCACCGACTAATCGTCCGGTTGGGTAATCAGAAGTCTCTTCCCATCGGATAATTGAATTCTCTTCGATTGCCCGCCGATATTTTCCAAGTACCATCGAAAGGGAGGGTTCGGGGATAACTTCGTTAATCAATTTCCCGACTACCATTTCCTCGCTCAATCCTGTGACATTGCGGAATGCCTGATTAACCGAAACAAAGCGATAACTCCCGTCGGCCTCGACCGCCAAATGAAAGATTACATCCCCGACAGTATCGTAGATGGAGGAAAGCCGGCGTTCACTTTCCTGCAGCGCCTCCTCGGCCCGCTTGATCTCAGTGATATCGCTCACCACGGCGCGGCACACGGGAGCGCCGTCAGCGTCCTGCGTCTCGGTCGCCCGCATCCGCACCCAGAAGGGGGCGGCGTTCGCACGCAGCATTCTGAACTCGCAGACTTGTGGCGCGCCTGTTTCAAAGAGCTGTTTGCGATACTGGTAGTAAATGTCCTGGTCCTCGGGGAGGACAAAGGCTGTCAGCCGTCGCTTGACCAGAGCGCTTCTCGACACGCCCAGCAACCCTGCGGCGGTGAGATTGCCTTCCAGAATCAGCCCCAGCTCACTGATGGTGAAATAGCCCACCGGCGCCAAGTCATACAGGTCGAAATACCGGATGCGTGAGGCTTCGAGTTCACTCTGCGTGCGGCGCAATTCCTCGTTCTGCATCTCCAACTCGATCTGATGCACGCGCAGCTCGTGGAGCAAGAGACGGGCATCCTCGGGCGACAGCGCCTCGAGGTTTTCCGGCATCAGGGCAGCCTTTTCTTGGGCGATCTCTTCGGCCTGCTGGCGCAGAGCAGTATCCGGCGGAGTCGTGGATTCAGTACTTTTGCGCAGCTTGTTCATAAGGAATATCCAATATCCAACAAGAAATATCCAATATCCAAGTGGGGATTCATGTTCGCTCCTTGTTTTGACTGCGCTGGCAGGAATCCTTTCCTGCCAGATCGTCAAGCCAGTCAAGGCCATCAGGAAGGGATTCCTGACGGCGCCATGGCGCAAGACCTGACGGAAGGTGGAAAGCCCAGAGGCTTGTCATTCTGAGCGGAGCGAAGAATCTCCCGTGTTTGTCCGGCAACAACTTGCAGATTCTTCGTCGTCCCGTAAAGCGGGACTCCTCAGAATGACATCTGACGAGGTTTTTTAACAGTCCCATATTCTTTCCTTCGTCATTGGAAATTCCCTGTTGGATATTGGTTATTCATATTTAATCAGGTATCGAATATCCAATATCCAACAAGAAATGTCCAATATCCAAGGGGGGATTTTGGCTGCGCTGGCAGGAATCCTTTCCTGCCAGATCGTCAAGCCAGTCAAGGCCATCAGGAAGGGATTCCTGACGGCGCCGCGGCGCAAGACCTGACGGAAGGTGGAAACCCCACAGGCTTGTCATTCTGATCGGAGCGAAGAATCTCCCGTGTTTGTCCGGCAACAACTCGCAGATTCCTCGTCGTCCCGTAAAGCGGGACTCCTCAGAATGACATCCGACGAAGTTCTTTAACAGTCCCATATCCTTTCCTTCATCATTGGAAATTCCCTGTTGGATATTGGATATTCGACTTCATTGTTCGATTGCCCGTTCTGTAGTCGCAATAGCATACACTTCCCCGGCATCATTCGCCAGAGCCGTCGCGGTGAGCCACACGTCCACAATTCGACCTTCTTTGGCGATCCGCTGCATGCGATACGGCTCCAAGACGTCAGACTGGCCGAGCTGCCGGACCGTGGACAGCGCTCCTTCGCGCAGCTCTTCCGGGGTCAGGTCGCGGATGTTCATGCCCAGCGCCTCGGCCTCGCTCCAGCCGTATAGGTTCTCTGCCCTTGGATTCCAGGCCAAAATACGTCCATCCATATCCTGCACCATGACGGCATCGTTTGCGTCGCGCACCACCACGGCCAGGCGTCGCAGCACATTGGCTTCCCGCAGGGTGTCTTCAATCCGCTTCATCTCCGTGACATCCACGAAGGTTATCACCGCGCCCTCGATCACGTTCTCGAGCGTGCGATAGGGTCGGATGCGCAGCAGATACCACGCGCCCGCCTGGGTTTCCACTTCAATCTCTTTGGGAACCAGGCTGTCCAGCACCGCCTGCACGTCCGCTACCAGGCTGTCATAGCCAACCAGGTTGGAGACGATGTGACCCAGCGGCCGCCCCACATCGCTCTGGATCAGGTTGATCATCTGGGAGGCGGTGGGGGTAAAGCGCATAATGCTCATTTGGTGGTCCACAAAGATGGTGCCTACGCCCGTGGCCGCCAGCAGGTTGTTCATGTCGTTGTTGGCCCTTGACAGATCAACCACTTTAGTTTGCAGTTCATTGTTGACGGTGGAGAGTTCCTCGTTGACCGATTGCAGTTCCTCCCTGGAGGTTTCCAGTTCCTCGTTGGTGGATTGCAACTCCTCGTTGACGGACTGCATTTCCTCGTTAGAGGATTTGAGCTCTTCGTTGGAGGTCTCCAGTTCCTCATTGGTGGTCTGGAGGTACTCCTCCTTGATGCGCAGTTCCTGCTTCAACGTCACGATGCGCGCGTCGACGTCCATGGAGCTCTCTTCGACCGAATCCACGGCGGCCTTCTCGGACCGTTCCGGGTCCACCGCCGGCGCTTCTTCCAGGATGACCAAGAACAGAAGCGGCGCGGGGGCCGCATCGGGGTCTGCCGTCACAGGCCGCACTGTAAGATTGATGGTTGTGAAATTGCCGTTGGTTTTGACCCGCAGGCCGGGGTAACGCACCGGCTCTTTATGAATCACGGCTTTGTGCAGCGCGGCGGTCAAAGCGCGCCGCAGTCCTTCGCGGGCCATCTTAAGAATGTTCATGCCGGCTTCGCCCGGAGCCGGCTCCAGGTACGGGCCGGTTCGGCCATGAAAGTAGAGGATGTCGCCGCGTTCGTTGACGAGGGCGCCGACCGGAGCATACTGTTGCAGCAGCCCCCGTTCGGTCAGCTCGCGCAACGGAAGCTTGTTTTCGCGGGACGCTTTCCCGGGCAACCTCGGGATGACCCCATCTTCCATCGGGGGCAGGAAAAACTCCCCCCTCTCCGCGCGGTGTCCGCCGACAACATCCTCTTTGCGCTGATACAACTTCGACTTGCGGTCCGCCGCGGCAAAGAGGTCGACGAACTCGCCCACGGTCTCGGATGTGCCTAAGAAGAGCATGCCGCCCGGGTTCAGCGCGTAGTAAAACAGGGAAAGGATCTTTTTTTGCAGTGCCCCGCTCATATAGATCAGAAGGTTGCGGCAACTGATCAGGTCGAGTCTGGAAAACGGCGGGTCTTTGATCACGTCCTGCTCGGAAAAGACGAGCATGTCGCGAATACCTTTGTGGATGCGGTAGGCGCTGCCGTCGGGCTCCATGGCGAAAAAACGCGCCAGCCGCTCCGGCGAGACATCGGCGGCGATGCTGGCGGGATAGACACCGAGACGAGCCTGCTCGATGGCCTGGCGGTCAATGTCGGTGGCGAATACCTGCACCTTGAAACTCTTCTTCAGCGTCTCCATGTGCTCCTGGAGCAGAATGGCGAGGGAATAGGCTTCCTCGCCGGTGGAGCAGCCGGGCGACCAGGCACGTATCAATGCGCCCGCGGGTCTATCGACAAAGAGGCGCGGGATGACCTGCTTTTCGACCGCGGCAAACGCTTCCGGGTCGCGAAAGAAATTGGTCACACCGATCAGAAGATCGCGAAAGAGCGCATCCGCCTCGGTCGGGGTCTGCTGGAGGTAGTGCACGTACCCGTCGAGCTGGACGATCTGGTGGACGGCCATGCGCCGTTCGATGCGGCGTTGGACGGTGCTTTGCTTATACTCGGAAAAATCGTGACCGGTCTGGGCGCGCAACAGGATGAAGATCTTTTTTAACGCGCCTTCGGTTTTGGGCACGGGAGGGGAGATCGGGCGGAGTGCTTTGCCGAACGCATGGGCCGCGTAGGCGATGAGCCGAGCCGGCATCTCGGCCGGCGGCAGCACATAGTCCACC
>Ga0209777_10001596_pt1 | contig 32090 bp, 37 predicted proteins | sample FrelakmetHBP12HB_FD_187147 | JGI IMG/M metagenome (GOLD analysis project Ga0209777, IMG submission 187147) | Freshwater lake sediment microbial communities from the University of Notre Dame, USA, for methane emissions studies -HBP12 HB (SPAdes)... | ecosystem: Environmental > Aquatic >... | reverse complement strand
CCGCCCGTTATGTCAAGTTGACATACCCTTCCCCCTTCGCTCTATTTGTGCTATCTTTGTCTATCTACGCCCGCTTATCGCGGGCTATGTGGTACTTTATACTGTACTTTGTGTATAATATGTACATTACCAGTCCAAGTCCCGCCAGTCCATGGACTATATGTGCTATTTTACAGTATTTATTATAATAGTCCTACCCAGTCCGTGGACTATAGACTGCTATCCTCAATATCAAGCTAAATAAGTAGTCTATACCAGTCCGTCAGCTTCACCATAAAATGGCTAAAATCGAGGTAACGGGTTACATCAAAACAGTCCGCCACAGAGATATACTAATCATACTACGGACTGCTACAGACTCACATTGGCGCATAGAACGCTGAAACTGTTTCAATGATGAGATATTGCGAGGATCTGATGAATTTAAGGGGGTTGTGAGTGAGGAGGGTAGCCTTTGCATTACTACCTCTTTCAGTTGCGCCTTCCACAAGAGGTCTTACAACGCCCCACTCTGACTCTAAGAACTGAAGTTATATTATTGGCCGAAAGTAGTTGCCTTCAATCTATGCAATAGTTTTGAGCCACCTCCTCATGGATCGTATTTTATCACTAACGCAAACAAACGGTACCAATTTATTTACGCTGGCGATCCCGTTACAGGTATTCTCTCTTCCTTTGCAGGCATTGTAGGAGGCCGATCTTTAGGTTTCGCTCCTACGCCGCTACTCTCTTTAGGAAGTTCAGGGTTATCTTTCTTTCCTCGGATCGGGTGATATCGGGTGATATATCTACCTTTCATCTCATTTCACCCACTAGCCCTTACTGTTCTTTGCTTGAAGGCATTTTTTACAACTTGGGAGTTCTTGAACTATACTCACACTCAATGGATGTTTACCATGTGAATGACAACACCAAAGGTACACGCGCCCATTCTCATCTACATGGTCAAGATAGTGTTTAACATCACCATATAAGACCACTGTTACTGGATGATTCTCTGACTTCTGTATCAGTGGGTCATTTATGACATTATAGAAGCCGTTCAATCCCAAATGGCTTCTATCCTTCAACCCTTGCCTGTATGCTGTAAATTCAGCCCTCCCCATACTGGTAGTATTCTGCTTTGAATTGTTTGTTCGGCACTCTCCCAACCATCTACAAATAGTAGACAAAGATGGCGAATTATCATAGACACGCTCTAACTGCCGTCTAATGGCCCGTAAATTCATCCCCTCATTGTGCATTTCAATAGCAAAAGCCACTTGCACATAAGGAGTCTTCATGTGCGGAAGAGAACTGTTATCTATAGATATGCGCCTACATTTCCGGCAAAGCAATCGTTGTTTGTTATTATTACTATTCCCGTATCCTATAAGACCATAAGCTCCACAATATTTACATTTCTTCTTCAATCCTTTGGCTTTAGGTTCCCGTGTTGTCCCCAACAATATCCTTGGGCCGTCTTCGGCACGGAGAGTATCACCCAATACTTTTGTTCCGCTATCCCTATAAAGCGGTGTCTCTATACTAATGAATCTATGTTTATCCCTTATTAGGTCTACGTAATATCGTTGGAGGACAGCTCTTCCTATAGCCTTGATGTTCTCTTCGTTATAGTCTCCCGATTCTATTAAGTATAGCCAAGTATCCTGAAAGGCATCCTCATTCCCCCCAGTTATGGATTTAATGATTGCACCAACATTCTCAATATCAACAACAGATGTCATTATCTCACCCACTGGCCCTTACTATTCTTCCTGTAGCCCCTACGCTCTAAAACTGACCATGCTTCTGCAAAACATGATGGCTCACTCAATCCTCTCCGATGGGCCGCATTGTAAGCATCAATAAAGACTTGCCGACCCCTTTCTGAGGGTATTATCTCCTTAGTTTCAGGACTGAGGTCTTTAGTGCTTCTGTATGGCATTTATCCCCTATCCCCCCTGTAAGTCTTGGGTATCTTAATGGTGGTCTTATGGCCATACCTATCATGGCCTGTTGAGGCTCTATAACAACTCCTGTGCCACCAAGTCATATAGTTTACCAAAATACCAGACTTCACTGCCCTTTTACACCACGGGCACGTACCTTTGCTCTTTTTCATTTTCATGCGATCCCCCTTCTTGGTAGCAGATCAGGGAGTCGAACCCTGTCCTCTGGCTTATGGGGCCAGCGATTTAGCCGCTTATCCTATCTGCGTCGTTTCGTTCCCGTCGCTTTATCCTGGTGCTGATGATGATGGACTGGGCACCGTGATATACCTTCTTTGCGATGTGTCGCCGTATTCTTACATCGCTTTCCGGCTTTTGTCTTCTCTTCACACTTCATAGTTCATCCCCTTAACGTATTGTAGATACACCCGAAGATGACCGACCAGGTTGCACAATTCGTATTCTGTGACTTCTCCTTGCCCTCACCGGCTGCGTAATCATTCCCTGCCCTTTCCTCCAAAGCGGTACACCATTCCATGCGTAAATAGCCGTCACTTCCTGATCATAGACCCTCTCGTAATAGCCGGAATTACGTTCTCGTTTGAAGATTTTGGCCCATGCTTCCGCTTCATCCATGCCCTTTGCGCTATCTGTTCTCACGATGCCAACTTGCTCAGGCCGGTCTTTAACATCGACCTTGAAACTAAAATGAAAGTCTCTCGACCTAGTCATAGGATCAATCGGTGGCCTCTTTGTTGCTTCTTTCGCCGTCTTTCTATCCTCAGATGGGCTTTGTATTAAAAGTGCCTCTTGTATCATAAGTCGGGCATTTGTATCAAAAGTAACTACTGGGAATCTTCCAGCATAGAATACTGATTGCCTGCTGCTTTTAGTTGGGCTGCCCTAAGAACCTCATGGCTCATGGGAATATCCAGAACTTTATGATTTTCAATCATGTCCTGTACGGTCACAATCTGGATAGCATCATAATTCCTATCCATAAGGTCGTGGTGGTAAGGGCCAGCGGCTTTAGCTTCGTGAATCATAGGGGCAGTTGGTGGCTCTAAGGTAATAAGAACAGCCATTGCCGCCGACTCGCGTTGCATATCCCCACGTAATGTTGCAATGTCATTACGCTTCACTCCACCAGATTTGACCTGCAATATAATTTTGGCATTATCTGTGTTAGTTGTCCTAAAATATGCTATACCGTCAATGCCGGAATCGGCCCCTTTCTTCTGGTTAATAACCGCTCGGTTATTTGTGTAGGTTAGAACAGCCCACTTCTCAAATTCCTTACGAACACGGTCATCCTTTTTGTTAGCAAGTGCTCTAGCCGATTCCATATCCTTTGGGATACCATCTAGCTTCACCAAATCTACTACTTCTTTGCCGAATTGCTCCTCCAGACGTTTTAGTATAAGTGCGATGGATTGGTAAGTAATGTCTATACCAACCCATTTACGATGTAAGTCTTGCGCTACTGAAATTGTTGTCCCACATCCACTATAAGCGTCAAGAACAGTCCCGCCTTTTTTGCTGCTTGCTGAAATAATACGCCTCAGTAATTTCTCCGGCTTTTGCGTGGGATAGCCAAGACGTTCTTTGGCTGAAGGGGCGATAAACGGGATAGCCCAAACATCATTCTCCCGAACACCCTTTTCGTCTACTGATTGGTCACTAACGAGAACGGGTGCCTCGCCCTCTTTGAAACGGTGAAGGACACCCTGCATTTTACGACCCACTGAACCTTCGGTGTATGCCGTATACAACGGGTTGAAAACGTAATCGTCAGACTTGGAATAGAAAAAGATAATGTCATGGAGTTTTTGAAACTTCTTGGCCTTGCCAGTCCATCTTCGGTAATGCCAGACAATCTCATTATGGAATTCCCCACCATTAGGCAGAAAAATACCATCCAGAACTAGTTTTAAATAGTGGCTTGAAGTAGGGTCGCAATGAAGGTAAAAACTACCCGTTGTCTTGAGAACACGCTGAATTTCTGTCACTCTCAGCGTCATACTAACTAGATATGCGAGCAGGCTACTATTTCCGAGGACGTTGCTGAGACCCTTGATTAACTCAATGGTCTGTTTAGTAAATCTACCACCAACATTGTCTAGTATTTCCTGATGCCCTTCAATGGCGCGGTTATCCCATATCCACGTATCAATGAACGCCTGTGATTGTGCTTTATCTTCACTTCCGATGTTATTGTAAATCTGGTTATACGTGCGTTTAGAATTGAACGGGGGGTCAATATAGCATAGGTCAATTGTCGAGCTTCCTATATACTTCCGTAGCACTTCTAGGTTATCGCCATAGTAGAGGATATTAGATTCAATACTCATTGTGGTTGTCCCTCAGTTAATTGTTTTTTAGTGTCCGGCGATTTAAGTTGTGCTTGGTAAGCATTGAATATTTTATGTACGTGTTCGTCTGCCTTGTTAGCTAGAAACTCTTTATATTCATAAAGAACAGCATAATCGTTGGCTGTTAAGAGCGTGTTTAATTTGAATGAAAGTTCCTCCATAGTCATCTTGTGACCACGAAAAGCCTTTGATTCAGCAAACAATAAAAATTGCTCTGATATATTCTCCAATGCCCTTAATTCATCTGGTGTCAAATAATTCTTAGCTATTTTGGCTTCAGGCAAGGTTGGTTGTTTCCCTTGAATAGTCACTAAGCCCATATTGTGTTTTAAGGCATCCGCCCGTTCCAATTTAATTTCTGCTGCTGTCTTGCCAGTAATAGCATAGTGAAATTTGTCCTGTGCCATCGCAAAGAATGTCTTAGCTGCTTGTGCCGATGGGTCATAATCACTAGCACTTACCTTGAAAACATCACGAACTTTTGTATAAAGGTTGACCTCGGATGTACGAATATTGCGTATCTTGGCAGCAAGTTTACGTTGTAATACGGGATTCTTAGAGAGCCTATCTTCATCCAGGATAGCACCATCACGGATGTATTCACCAAGCGTTTGTGTTGCCCATTGCCTAAATTTTGTGGCAGTCCTCGAATTCACTCTATAACCAACAGACAAAATTACATCAAGCGTATAACTAGTGACAGGTTTAGTAGACCGAGCAATATGCAATTTTTGCATATTGCTCAGGTCGTCCAATTCTCCCTCAGCAAAGATATTTGTTATATGTTTGGAAATAACGCTCTGGTCTACTTGAAACAAGGCAGCCATATCATCTTGAGTTGCCCATATTGTTTCCCTATCTGGGTCTACACGTAGTTTGAGTTTACCCGTTTCTGACTCAAAAATAGCTGGCAGGTTATTTTCTTCTGGCTTCGGAGATTCACTCATAGTCACTTCCTCTGTCGCACTGGTGTCTGTTCGACGACTCCCTGGAATATATCGCCGTTGCTTTGGTATGCGTTTCTTCTGTCCCAGAGAGTCTAACATCTTCATCAGTGCCCTGCTATTTGCCGGATACCTTTGACCGCCCTTCCATTTTTCGACAGCACTCTCAGTAGTGCCCAATTTATCAGCAATAGCGGACAAAGTCCACCCTTTTTCTTGAAGGTCGTTAATCTTTATCTGTACATCGTTCATCGCCTTAATCCTAGCACACGTTGTGTGGCAATGTCAATATAATATTTATGGTAAAAGCACTTGACAACTCCACACATTGTGTGGTATTATAGTCTTGGAATGATGAAACACGAGGTAAGAAACATGGACACTAGAGAAGAAAAGGGACTGGTAATTGCAGCGACTTCTAAGATTGAGAAGAATAAATTGGGATGGAAAGTGCCTTCCCAGTCCGGAAATGGTAGCTATATCGTGAATCTTGACCACGGAACGCCGTTTTGCACTTGCCCTGACTATGAAAAGCGACAACAACCTTGCAAGCATATCCACGCTGTTGAGTTTGTTATTCAGCGAGAGACTAAACCAGATGGCACTGAGACTGTCACGAAGTCCATGAAAGTCACCTGCACTCAGGAATGGCCTGCTTATGATAATGCTCAGATGCACGAGCAGGAACGCTTTGTAGAACTGCTCCGTGACCTCTGCAATGGCATTCCCCAACCCGAATATAGATTCGGTAGGCCAAGACTCCCACTGGCTGATGTGGTGTTCGGAGTGACCTACAAAGCCTATACCACCATGTCCGGCAGACGATTCATGTCGAACCTCAGAGAAGCAGAGACAAAGGAACTGGTCGCTAAAGCACCATCCTTTGCCAGCAACGCTCGCTATCTGGAAAATCCCGACTTGACTCCGCTCCTGAAAACACTCATTGAACAGAGCGCAAGCCCAATGAAAGTCATTGAAACCGACTTTGCCGTTGACTCGTCTGGATTCGCCACTACCACCTATAATAGATGGTTTGACCATAAGTGGGGCAAGGTACGAAGTGAGGCCAAATGGATTAAGACTCACCTAATGTGCGGAGTCAAAACCCACGTTGTCACTAGCGTTGAAGTGACTCCCACTGAAACAGCCGATGCTCCCCAACTTCCTCAACTGGTAAATACCACTGCACAGACATTCCAGATTAACGAAGTGTCGGCTGACAAAGCCTATTCCAGCCGTAAGAATCTTCACGCCGTCCAAGCTGTCAATGGCACGCCTTACATTCCCTTCAAGAACAGGACTAACGGAGTCGGAAGCAAGTCGGACGGCTTTGACGGACTGTGGAATCGTATGTGGCACTTTTACAACTTCAATCGTGAGCAGTTCTTGGCCCACTATCACAAGCGGTCTAACGTTGAGACTGCCTTCTCCATGATTAAAGGCAAGTTCGGAGCATCGGTTCGCTCGAAGTCTCCTATCGCTCAGGTTAATGAGGTGCTTTGTAAGATTTTGTGTCATAATATCTGTGTCCTCATAAGCTCAATCTACGAGTTGGGGCTTGAACCGACATTCTGGACTTCTGATACAAAAGAGGCAGTTGTTCCAAAAGTGCTTGTGAATATGGGCTTTTGATACAAAGCCCCTCAGATGTTATACCAAGAAATACTTTCTGGTAAACGGCTTCTGGATAGAATTTACCATCAACATGGATCAAAGCGGGGAATTGATTGAAGGGTATACCTCTGGGTGATACTTTGAAAACGGTTTGTTGTAAGACTTCTACTTTACGCCCATCCCTCTCACCGGTGATCTTGAAGTTACCGCCACTCTGATACTCAAATTTGGCATTCTCAAGGTCTACAATCTTCGCCGTCAGTTTGCCTATCCATTGTTTCGACACATGTTCCGCATATGCCTCAGCATTTTGCGACAACTTAGCAGGGTGTATACGATAGGGAATGTTATCTCGCTCCGCTGGCCTAAATTCCTTCTCGCCTTCCTCACCTTGCCAAACACTCCGGCGTATTTCTTGAAATGATGGATTACTGTAAATACCATAACCCCGCGCGTCTTTGCCGGACAATGATTTACCATAGACCTCTTGAAGATGGGCTAATAGGCCGGTGACAAAACGCCTATATGTCGTATCCAACTCCGGCTTTAGCCGCTCTGCGGCCTTTTCGATCTGCGTCTTTAGCTCTTCTTTACTCATCTTAATTGTGTTATTGAACTCTTCCGAACATATCTTCCGTGATGCATAACATGGCCAGCTTTATGACAAGAGGGATGATAGTAGAAAAAGCTCAACCCGTGTTTCTCTGAGATAGCACTACGGCCCTTCCCGATGGTCTTATGGCAGCGGACACAAGTAGCTTCAGACAACAACTTTACCTTCATCAAAGACCTCCTATCTGGCGGAGAGAGTGGGATTTGAACCCACGGGGCTTCCGCCCAACTACCTTCAAAATAGCCGCCTTAAGCCTCTCGGCCACCTCTCCGTGTTGTCTTTAATTCTAGCACACAAACCTTCAAAACAAAAGGCTATCCGCCGTCTATTTCGGCAAAAGCATCCAAGAATACGCTAGGGATCTCAGTCGGCTTTTCCGACTCTTCCACTTCCTTTACCACCTCCGCACATACTGCCTGCCATTGTTCTTTATGATGGACACTCATATATCCGGCTACTTGGGCGAGGACATCATTTCTAGCCATCACTCTAAAAACCTTCCTCAAAAGCCTGTGTTCATATTCAGAACATCCATCAACTGGCCCAATCTCAAATCCTTCACATTCCTCATCATTCCAAAAGAATCTGAGTGGTAGATTCATTTCAATCGTAGTTTTATATTCACGGGAACGCAATTTTCTTACCTTCATCTGACGTTTCATCCTGACCTCCAACAGCAACTTTCTTGAGTTTATCCTGCACATCACTCCAAGACAGCCAGCCCCGTTCGGTTTTCAAAGTAGAATAGACCTCGCCATGTGGAAGTATGGCCTGCCAATGCTCATCTGCAAAAAGCCGGTAATGCCACACCCCCTTGCGTTTCCCAATATTGCTATACGGTGGCTCTGCCCATACCCACCTCTCATTCGGGGTAAAAAACAGGCGTACCCATTCGGCAGTTTCCTTCTCATTCTTCGGGGCCACCGTCTCATTTAGATTCCAGAATGACAACGATAAATGATAGCAACGGGCATATTCGGGATTCTTCCACCAACCTGAAGAGTGCATCCCATCATCCATCGTATAGGCAAGTAATGTAATTAGCTCCTTCTGTTCATATTGGGCACGACAAGCATCCACAACGGCCAAGCCCGCAGCCATATCAACCGGTGGGAACAGACCGCTAAACTGCTTCGCCCGTGCTTTCATCTGCTCCATAATTGACGGTTTAGGCCAATACTGATCAAACAGCCTCATTGCTTGTACCTTACAGTGCCCGCCGATAGAATCTTTTTATAATCTCGTATGTTCCTTGTAGACAGTCCATCTCTAAAATACTCCTTGGGTAAGCCCAAGTGCATCCGTCTGGCGTTGCTTCGTAACTCGTTTGGCATTCATAATAAAGCACTAAATAATGAACTCCGTCTTTATACATATTCGTCTTTGCATGGAGCAGCTTGTTTACCGAAATGATAACTCCCCCCAATTCCTCCCCGCATTCCCTCACAAGTGCTTGCTCTGGAGTTTCACCGTATTCCATCATCCCACCAGGAAACTCCCAAAGACCCAATAACTCAGGGTTACGGGGGATGCCCTTTTCATCATGTGATTCATTCTTCTTATGAAGTAGTATACGAGTGGGATAACTTTGTACAATAATAGCGGCCACTACCGGAATTATTGCCTTCAACTTCTCATCAACTTCCATCATCTCTTCAATCTCTCTAAATTGTGTTTCTCTCGCACTATGATACCAGCGTTGGTCAGCCCCAGAATCAACGCCCTGACCTCATCCCATGTTGGCTCTAGTAAGCCCTTTTTCTTAGAATCAGCTCCAATATTTATAAATTCTGGCTTGATCGGCACGATCATATAGAGCAACTCGTCAAGATCGAATTGCAAGATAGGCTCAATCGTAAGAAATTTCCTCCCCTTGAGCAATGCCATAGCAGCCGCCCTTTCATTCGTGGGTGGTGCTCTCGATATCGTGCTCATAGGCCGGTTGGTCTCTATTGTAGTTCCCATCATGTAATACTTCGGCCACGTTAGATAATTCGTTGAAGTTATATCTCCGATGGTAACATATCTCGCTGGATTCTTTGTCTGAAACACGTAGGTATTATCAGGGAAGTCTTGGCAGTGCTGTAAGACACGATGAATAAAGCCTCGCGGCACATCGTCAGCAAATAAATCATTCATGTGTTCTATGAAGATAACTCCAGGATAAACGCCTCGATTCAATGTCAGTGTTTGCTTATCATACTTGACCTTGAACTCCCACTCGACAAGCCTCAACTCTCCCTGATACCGTGGCGGTCTGCCGAATCGTGGGTTATCCACATAACAGTAGACACACCGATGTGGGCAAACGCCTCCTAAATGTGTGTGGGTATGCGTACACCAACTATACATGTTTCCTTCAGCCTTTTTTAGTCCCATGATACGCCCCCCTTACTTCTTTTTAATAATCACGGAAATATCGTGCTCGGCCTTAAACCGCTCCTTGTCTCTTCCGTAGTCAATATCTGTCTTCGCGGTATAATAGAAAGCCCACGGTAGAGTCACGGCCACTATCCCACCGAAAGCCCACCAATTGATGTCATCGCCGCAAATCACAGCTAAGATTATCATACCAAGCAACATCGGGGCAAGTGAGATTGCTGCCCCTTCCAGATTACGTCTTATAGTAACTATACGGGCCGTTACTACTGCATCAACATCCTTTTGCTCTTGTGTTCTTGCATCATTAAACATTTCCTTTCCCTCCTAACTTAATGCTTTATCATAAGCGATGGTATCCAGCGACACCGTTATAATCCCTGGCGTCATCACGGAAGTCGCTGCCGCCTTCAGCCCCACAACAGGGCGCAAGGTTATCGAACCGCCTGCCGGAATGGAAATAGTCTGCCCTTTGTCACCCCCATACGTTTCAAAGTAGATCGTATTATATCCCGTGAACGTGCTGACATACGTGTATATTTTGGATGCATCGGTCAATGTAGGATATCCGGCAGCTATATTGGTGGTAGGTGATGAAAAAATGACCTTACCGATAATGTCTAGATTATTGATGTTAAAGCTGTTGGTATTAGTGATCTTCACGGCCAACTGTGCTGTTGTAACGGACGTGGTTACAGAAGGGATCTGTATACCGTTGCTTACAAACACAACCGATAAACCATTTATGGTCTGCGTTTGTGCTCCGATAACTCCGGTGGTAGGCTGGCTCAGACCGGCCAATGTCGTCTTAAAATCCTGCTGGGCCTTCTCTATCACCGTAAGCCTGTCTGACAGAGCACTAATCTGTGAAACCATAGAGGTCAACTGCGCTGAAGTTGGATTCTGTTTATTCAACACTTGGTTGCTCAGTTGGTCGATCTCCTTCTGAATTTGGGCAATACTCACTGAACCCTGCGCCGTTTTCAACGCATTAACATCCGCCTGGACTCCGCCGATTTGTGTTGTCTGCGCCGCCAACCCCGCTCGGATCGAGGCGATTTGCCCGTCGATGGAAGTAATATAAGAGTTGAAGGTCGATTTGCTTAATTTCGGGCTGGTAGCGCATGACCGGCCCCATAAAAACACTACCAAGAGCACTAATAAGATTGAGCCTATCACGCGGGCTTTCCGTAGTTTATGTGTGTCCTTATTCCGAAATACGATAATGAATTTCGTTTTCAACTTCTCAATCATTATCCACCACCGTCAACTATGCTTTAGCTTTCCGGCGCTTTATCGGCTCAAGGACAGAACTGCGGCGAAGGCACTTTTCAATCCTTTGGAGCCTTTCTTCCGACTCATTATTCCCCTCTGCGAGAAGTGCCATATGCGAGATGTAATTCTCCCTCGCCCGCTCCATCTGCACAACATCCGTTATGCCTCCTAGTTTGGCCAGTTCATCAGCCTTACGCCATATCTTATCAAATAATTCGACTGCATCTTCCATCTTAGACCTCCAATATTTATTTAATCAAACACTGTTCGTGCGCTTGCTGTAGATTACTCAGAATTAGATTTCTCGCCTACCGCCTCACAAACGACAGGCGAACGCACCACATCTTTAGCGACGAGAATAACATAAGCATCGCCATCCTTCGCATGGCTAAGCCGCTCTGCCTCGCCCAATGCCAACTCATACGTTGGATGCCGAAAACTCGTCTTCTCAGACCCCTTCCCCTCAGCCTTAATAACCATGTAGAATTGTTCCATACTGTCCTCCTTCATCTCTCCAAATATACGTTTGTCAATTGCCTATCTCGATTTGCAATGAACCATTTATCACCCCCAGCATTTTCAAGTTTCAAGTCCTCTATCGGGCCAAAGGTAGACACGTTGCCGCACATATCGACTACCAACGTGTACTCTTTTGCCGGATGTATCCTGATTCCCCTCCCAATCATTTGATACAGCAAACCAAGGCTCATAGTGGGCCTAGCGATAACGATTGTCTCTAACTCTGGGTAATCAAAGCCGGTGGTTAAAACCCCGCAATTACACACTACCCTAATCTCACCGGAGCGGAAGCCACTTATAATCCGCTCTCTCTCCGACTTTGGGGTTTCCCCTGTGACTATAGCCGCTCTCGGAAGCCTACTGCTAATATACTCCGCCTCTTCGATGAACCGAGTGAAGGCTAGTACGTTTCGCCTTCTGTCCGCAACCGATCTGACGACATGAAAAGCGAAGTCCTGAAAATTCGTAGCCTGGTAATACGCCTTCAAGGAACGATCATCATAGTCGGCACCAGTCGTATTGACCTTGATGCTATGCCGGTCAAAACCCTGGCTGTTTTCATATCTAAGTTTAGCCAGATAGCCTCCATCGAATAGGACTCGGTTATTCACATAGTAGATCAAGTCGGTAAACACTCTCGGCCTTGTCCTTGTCAAGAATTTCAGGATAGACCCGCCCGAACCATCAGACACTAAACGATACGGCGTCGCCGTAAGCCCTAATATCCGGCACCGACCAAGTGCTTTTAAGAAATCCCGATATACACCTTGCTTCGCGTTGATTAAATGGCATTCGTCTATCAACACAAACTTAAAAACACGAAATAACTCAGGAAATCGCTTGACGCTTCCGATGGTGGCAAATGTAACCGGTGCCAAGTCCTTTCGCCCCACGGCAGCGGAGTAGATACCAGGCGAATACCCATAAGACACCATCTTGGCATAGTTCTGTTCAAGGATCTCCTTCGACGGTTGAAAAACAAGCGTCGGCTGCTTCAGTTCTTTGATGACATTTGCAATCACAAGACTTTTGCCCGACCCTGTGGGCAACATCATAAGGCCGTTATTTCTATACGGGCCTTTCAGATACCTAACGGCTGCATCGACAGCACCCCGCTGGTACGGGCGTAACACAAAAGCCATCTAGTCCGGCTGTTCCTTATCAGCCTCATCTTTAGCAGGGCCACCCTCGCCAAAGCCCTCTACTGGAAACATCTCGGCTTGTTGGGGCCGCAACGTACCGGAAATAATACATCCTAACTCCCAGTAATGGAGTAGTAAATTCTCAAGCTCGGCACGTTGCTCCGTCGTCATATTACTCGTCAGATGGAGAGTGTGCTCCAAACTCCCGCCTGATATCTCACTAGCCCATTTGAACTTCGATACCTTCAGTTCAATCGAGGCTCGCTCCGGCAATTCAAGTACCGTTGCCAATCCATCTAAGACTGTTTTAGTATCTACTCCCACACCCCCACTTTCTTGTACTTCAGATTCAGCCTTGCTCTTTTTTGCCATATCCACCATCCTTCTTTTATTTATTGAATCGGTCAATCTACCGACTCTTTACGATAGGGTATCATGTGTCAATAGGCTTGTCAACAACCTATTTCTTCCCTTTACCTCCATCATGGCGTATTGTATCGTCAAACCAGTCTACAATCCGCCTCACCTTATTACGCAGCCTATCATTGCCAATAATAACACCAACAACAACACCTACAATCGCAGCTTCAATCAACTGCATCATTCAACTCCTCCTATCTAACATCATCCGCTGGTTTGTCCACCAAAAGATATTCGTCTTCTCTGGGCCAATCAAAGATCCTCCGGCTGGTCTTCTCATATCTTAACGGCACGTTGGTGAAAGATTCACCTTCGCTGTATTTCAACACTATGCATTCTAAGAGATCGGGTAAGCGGGCCTCATCATTGTAGTAACTTTCACGATACAACCCCAGGATTATACGCGCATCTTCCTCTATGATTCCCGAATCTCTGAGATCTGACATTCGCGGTTTACGGTCTTTTTTACGATCCGAACTTTCAGGGTCTCGGCTCAACTGGCATAAGGCTATTATCGGCACGTTACAAACCAGACACATATTTGAAAGTTTATTGCTTATACTACTGATTCTCTGGTATCGTTGTTGATCTATGCCGTCCACCAACTTCCCCAGATGGTCAACAAACACGACACCTATTTCATGCTCGGCTTGCAGCCGCCTTATCTTAGCTTCAAGTTGCACCACCGACATGCGGCCAGCCTCAATTAAGATCGGCATATCGTGTACTATCCTAAAACCATCCGTTACCTTCGCTTTGATGTCCTCTACCATCTCTGGAGTAAGTTTATTGAGTCTGATGTCTCTTTGCAATTGAACTTCATTTACTCCCGCCTGCATATATGCCATACGGGTGACAATCCGCTCCTTCGGGCTTTCCAAACTAAACAACACGCCTTTTGCGTCCGGCTTAGAACAAACCATAAGGCTCGCAAGAGCCGTATTAGTTTTCCCAATAGCTGGACGGCCAGCAATAACAGTAAACAGCCCTTTTTGCCACCCGCCGATTGCGTAATCAAGTCTCTTAAACCCCGTGCTGATTCCAGGCATGAGCTTCTCGCCGTTAATCATGGCCATAGAATCAAACCAAGCTACTTCAGTTATGTCAGAGATCGGCTTACAACCGTCGTTGCTATCCTTCGTGTATTTCAGAACGGTTCCAACGGCCCTGGACACCGCTACATCCTCATCAGGCGGGGATTCGTAGCCTATATTCTCGATCTCCATACCGGCAGTAATCAAGGAACGCATCTTTGCCAGCCGCTTGACTATGCGGGCATAATGCTCGATGTGAACCGCCGTGGGTACGTTCAAGATTAAATTACTCAGATAATCAGGGCCACCCAAAGCCTCTATGCGCCCAACACGGCGTAATTCATAAGCCACAGTGACTTGATTGATGGCCTCACGGCGCTTGTAACATTCCATTATGGCCTGAAAAACCCACTCGTTCTTATCCCTGTAGAAATCGGCGGGTTTCAGGAGGTCTAATATCTTAAATAGCGCACTGTCGTCGATTAAACATGACCCCAATACCGATTCCTCACTGTCGAGATCATGTGGCGGTAGTTTATCCATGATTACTCCAACATCATTTTTAATTTTCGCCCTGAGAATTCATATTGACCATCATCATTCCCTGGAGTGGCTTCAGGTGGCTTCACTGGGTTGATAATCCCCTCCGCCTTAAGTCTTTTAAGGATCGTATAAATAAATTTCCAATTCCTTACGTTCTTCTCTCTGGCCTCTTGAAAAGCATAGGCTATCTGTTGATGTGTAAATTGCTTCTCTGCGTCTTTTAGTGTCTCTGCCATATGACCATCAAATGTGCCGATGAAGTTTTCGTAAAGATTAAAGATAGGTTCCTGTTGTTGTGGTTGATCGGTTTCCCTACTACTTTCCTTTACTATACTATTCTCTACTCTACTTTGTGGGGGTAATCTTCCCGTAGGCTTCCCGTAGATTACTGGTAGACTATGGGTAGATTGAGGTATTGGGGGTTTTTGTGGAGGCGTTCGCTTCCTGTTCTTATAGACTGCGGCTACGTTCAAAATAAAATTATCAGACCAAACTATTTTAGCCTTTTCCCAGAGGTTTTTGTCGATGGCTCCGAGGGATGAAAGGTCATCCAATACCTCCGTAGCCTTCTCGTAGCCTACTCCTAACCTACCATTAAGATACTCCCAATCTACTAGTAGGCTACAGGTAATATAATGACCCTCTGATGACGCTAAAACCTCCAATAATTTGAACCAAAAAGCATAGCCGGTATCGCCGTACTTCTTTTCAAGAGTGGTTATGGTCTTGCCAGACGATGCATTGGTAAAATGGGGGAAATAATCAACGGTGTTCTTTTCACGTTGCGCCATTATTCACCGCCTTTGTGATCGTTTTCCCCGCTGCTACCCTCAGCCTTCTTTTTCTCGGACACCGATTTCACAAGGCAGGGATCACATAATCGCCTGCGGCTACCCTGATCGACTTCAAAGGGCGCACCACAGACGATACATGTATAGGTGATTTTTTGCGGTGTGGTCATAATTACACCTCCAAGTGCCACCAAGATAGCACATAATTTAACTCTTGTCAAGCCTTGGTATCTGTCGGTACTGTACCGTTTGAGTTGATTACCGTTTGACACTGATCTACCCTCTTAATGAGGGGGTAGAGATGGCAAAGGAACGATGGTACGAATGGAAAGAAATTTGGGGATGGTTTAGAGAAGTGCAAGACAATATCAATCAAGAGAGGATACCACCTTGCAAGAATTGCGGTTCTAACAGGAGTGCAGTTCTTTACGGGCGTGACCGCAAGGGAAACCAGAGATACTACTGCAAACACTGTAACAAGGTGTATCTAAGCTGTGAGTCTTTGCCACGAATGCGGTTTACTATTCGGCAAGTGGGTGATGCACTTGGACAATATTATGGTGGTATGTCCCTTAAGGAACTTAAAAGGCAGTTTACACAACAAAATGAGGGGCTATCGCTATCACGTTCCACTTTTGATCGTTGGCTAACTAGGTTTTCTAATGTAGCTATAGAGGAAGCAAAGAAACAAAAACCAAAGGTCGGTGATAAGTGGGTAGCAGATGAAACAGTCCTTAAAATCGGGGGCAAGAATGTATGGGTATTCGACATAATTGATTCTGATACAAGATACTTACTAGCTACCCACATCACCTTGACTCGACAGATTAAAGATGTGCAAAAGCTGATGGAGAAGGCTAGCGAAGTAGCTGGCAAAGCTCCAAAAGTGGTGCTTACTGACAAGTTAAGTGCTTATATTGATGGCATAGAATTGGCCTTTGGTGGGGAAACACGGCATATCCAGAGTAATCCATTTACAGATAAAGACTCTACTAATCTCATTGAGCGATTCCACTCCACTCTCAAAACACGCACTGAGATAATGCGTGGGCTGAAGAGCCTCGATACAGCACAAACGCTTCTTGATGGTTGGCTTGTCCACTACAATTACTTTCGCCAACATGAAAGTCTTGATGATATTACACCAGCAGAAGCCGCTAAGGTGAATATCAGGTTTAAGGACTGGCTAGAGATAGTGCAAAGCCAATCCCCTCTAGTAAAAGATTATGAGAACACAAGGTCTATTAGAACTGGGGTAATCGTCCCGAAATCTTATCCACATAAGCAAAGGAAACCACGAAGACGCTACCAGAGGCGGTCAGTGTCTTCGATGAGTCAAATAAGGAGGTAGGGCAAATGAATAAAAGGAGCTTGTTTCTAGGCACTGAAATGGGGCTAGAACGTTTTGTGCGGCGATTTTCCCCGTTCGTACTGGTGTTTGATTGTATCGCCTTCCTATCTCTAGCCTATAGGGGATGGGGTACATGGAATTGGGCAGTTGTAATTGCTCTACTCATTGCTGCTAGTACCGCTGCTTTTGCGCTAATTGTACCTAACCGTACTTCAAGGTGAGTATTCCGATGAAAGCCAACACAACACCAGTGACGATGCCAGTAACATTGTCGAATGCGAAGCCTGATATCAACGCAGTAGCTGCGCCTATGAGTGTGAGAATAAACCCTATTATTTTCATAGTAAATCTCCTTTTTGTTATTGTCGTTAAGATCAGGATGGCAATTTGCAGGAAGTCGGTAAGGCGTGGTATTATCTATTTGACCTCGTTAACTCACTACCTGATTAGGGATGTTATCATAGCTTGGATAAGGAGCAAGCTTATCCAGACGGTGAAGATGCCCATAACTATCTTGGCTGGCATTTACATCATTCCTCCTTTCTGTCATTTGGTCTCTTACCGACTTCCTGAACCAGATCATACTCTATCTTCGGCTATTAGTCAAGATAAACCAACAATGATAGCTACCATTATAACCGATAAAAGAACATGGCGGTGTTGAAATGCCTGTATGTCCACATTGTTTTAGCAGAGAATTGATAAGGCACGGTGTATACAGTGGTTATCAGAGATGGTATTGTCTGAGGTGTAAACGTACCACTACTGCTCCCAGACAACGCGTGCCTAAAAAGAAGAAATAGCAAAATATACTTGTGATGAAAAGCCCGAAGGGGGAGAAGGACTAATGAAATGGATATCTAGGTGGCTTTTTGCCACGATATTAAGCATAGCACTTATGCTAAGTATCTCATGTGGGGGTTCTAATTCTAATTACACTAAGGTAGTTAACCCTAACTGGTTTAGTGTAGATTGCCCAAAAGGGTTTGAATATAGTATAGACCCAGATAGTATGGGTTCTAGCCCAGAAGTTGATATGGTGCAGACTATTTCAGTCCCTTCGACCGATGATAATGGAAATCCTATTACCAGTTCCGTTGAGGGTATTGGCATCAGCGTATACGGAGTTAATGGGGCATATTCAGACGTTGTTGATTATGATAGTAATGTAGCTCCTATGACAAGAGATAGGCTGGCAACGAGAGGGAACACCGTATCAGTATTCAAATGGGGTTATCAGAGTCCAGACCCAGAGCAGTTCGTTGAAATTGTCCGTGATATGGGAAGTCTGCGAACCATCGTTGTATTAGGAACCATAAGAGGCCCAGTTACACCTGATATGGATATTCTTACACGTTATTGTACTGAGGCAGCGAACTCCGTAACTGCATCGCCTCGATGGGTAAGCAATGGGACAGGCCCTTAATATGAACACAACTGAATTAGTCAATCAACTCAAACGGTACAGTACCCACAATTGGCTAATGCCGCTCACTCATTACTCAAAAAACATGGTATCGAAGTGCACTGGGATATGGCTGAGCAGATAGTACTCAAGGCTCCACATATGGGTGAATTCAATAAATGGCAGGTGCACTATATTCTGACGACGAGAAGAGACCTTTTCGAATGCAAAGGTGATGGCTGCTTCAAAGCAATATGACTTACATCTTCGTGGAGAGGATAGTATGTTAGGCGAAACGAGGTTTATGAAGAACGGTGATATGAAGATAGCACTTTTCTCCCTCTTTTCGGGAATCGGTATGCTAGATTTGGGCTTCGAAGACGAAGGCTTTAGAATAGTACTTGTAAATGAACACCATACACCATTCTTAGGGGCCTACAAATTTACAAGGCAACGAATGAATTATTCTAGTCCGGAATTCGGATATCATGACAATGATGTTACCGAGTTCTTACATGGGAAGAAACAGCAGACTTTACTACATTCAGTTGCAGAGGCAAGAACGAAAGGAGACGTTGTTGGTTTTATTGGAGGACCTCCATGTCCTGATTTTTCTATAGGTGGTAAAAACAAGGGACGTAACGGAGAAAACGGGATTCTATCAAAGACTTATTGCGACATCATATGCCAATTCAAACCAGACTTCTTTCTATTAGAGAATGTTAAGGGTTTATGGAAAACGCGGCAACATCGAATGTTTTATGACGAATTAAAGCGAGCAGTACAATTGGCTGGATATTCCATTACAGATAGGTTGATCAATTCGATAGAGTATTGCGTGCCTCAAAACAGAGAAAGGATCTTCCTTTTTGGAATTAATACTAGCTTTGCACATGACCTACGACTGAACATGGGCCCATCTTTCGACACCGTCTCTGATGAAGTGTTTGACTGGCAAAAATATGCAAAATATCCAGGTAAATCTGCATTTCAATACGAATGGCCTCGTTTTTCGGAGTTTCGAGAAGACTCAATATTACTTCCTCCAGATAACCTACCTTTGGAACTAACGGTTGAGCACTGGTTTCAAACGAACGATGTTACAAATCATCCAAATGGCAAACATCAATTCAAAGCACGCACTGGTCTCACTCGATTCCTAACAATAGATGAGGGTGACGACAGCGGAAAATCTTTTAAGAGGCTACATAGATGGCGATACTCCCCCGCCGCTGCTTACGGCCATAATGAGGTTCATCTGCATCCATATAAACCGAGGCGTTTGTCTGTATCGGAGGCAATGGCCATTCAGTCTTTACCCCGGGGCTTCGAATTATCAGCGGATATGAGTCTGACTAATATGTTCCAATCGATAGGTAATGGAGTCCCTTATCTCGTCTCAAGAGCTATCGCATGCTTGATAAAAGAGTTCTTGCTGGGAAGCCCAGTTATTCTCCCTTAATCCTATTATCGAACGTGAAGAACGCAGTCCGGCTCAGGACAGGTGAAACAACAAGGATGCAACTTACACCCGTCCTTTAGTAACTTACTGGGTCGAACGCCTCTACCCCTTTTACCTTTATTGAAAGTCGAAGGGCATTCCCTCCGGTCACATTCCCGATTCGTGGTGCCCCTCTTCACTATTGTTTTAGTATGGTGGATTGCGAGGTCTGTCATTCAATCCCTTTCCTTCTCCTTGGTTGCCTTTTCCATTAACTCTCGGTATTTGCACTCCATGAACCGCCATGCGCTACTGGCCCTGCACCAATAGGCATCTTCTTTGGTGCAGTATTTCACGTTGCATTTCTTTTGGGTAGGGTCGGATTTCTGTTTATGCAGTTTACAGCCATCTCCTTAGTTATGCCTGAAATATACGCTGGACGCTTGCACTACCGCTTTACCTAAAGCCTGAGTCAAGACCCACTCGAAGGCCGCTGAACTGTCGTCGGCACCGGATGTTTGGTGGAGACCTTCGTGCATTAGCACCCCCACAACAAAGTCGAAGCCCCTCTCTATGGTTTTTCTGGCAAGCCGGATAATTTTATCCTTCGGGTCATATTCGGATAAGACGTTATCCTTGCCGAATGATAGGGTCGCTACGACTTCCACATTTAACTTTGTCTCTAGCACATTCTCTGTGATCTGTTTTGCCTGAAGGACTATTATCAGGCTTTTGGAGTCCAGTTCCATAAGGATGTTTCTGTAATCGAGGTTCTCTTTTCTGGAGAGCATTTCAGTGGCGTAGGGAATGCTGATATGGTAGTTCAAGTTCCAAGCCAAGCTCCATGTCTGAGGGGTTATGATTGTCCAGCCCCTATCCCGTGCGATGTGGGCCTTATCATCAGACAGGCAGCAACGATCTCCGTAAATAGTGGTAACGGTCTCTTTCCAGATGGCGTTAGCGGGCAGAGAATCCTGTGGAGTAATATCAAGACTGTGCTCTGAAAACTGCTCTTTTGAAAGCAATAGAGCTTTGATCGTATCCCCGTCAACATTGTTATGCCAGATTCGGATGATCGCCTTGTTCACGGCGTTACTATCGAGGATGGAGCGGTCTCGATTGGCTGCGCTCTTGTCCAGAATGTTGTAACCAAACATCGTTTTGACAGTCTGGGCAAATACGCCGTTGATATAGAGGTGCCCCTTGATGTTCTCGCCTTTCAGCAAGCCCTCAATCTGAGCGGTCTCAATGTCGAGGAACATAGCTTTTGCCGTTTCCAGTTCCTCTTGAGTACACTGAAAAGTTATGATCGTGCCGATTACCGGCATGGGTATCTCGTTAATTTCAAGCATTACTACCGGACATTCAAACGCTTGGGATTGCCCCATAGTAAACTTAAAGCTATATTTCAAAGTGCGGCCCTGAATCTTTCGGCCTTCTCTGGCAAAGACAAGACCGGCGATCTTCAAACCCTCTCTGAATTGGCCGATCTGGGTATTGGTCTTGTCCTCACCCTCGCCCAGCACAAAGAATTGTTTCGGGATGCCCTTGCCGAAGTCCTGAATACAACCGATGCCGTCTTCCCATGTTGTGATGAATTCGCCCTCGTCACGGGCATTGGCGATCAACTCTCGGATCGCTTCCTTGATCGTCCAGTTCTTACAGTAGTTTGCGCTTATAGGATATTCGATCATCATATTAGTGCTCCTTTGGTCTGTCTTTGATTATGATTACTATGCACCACAGTAAGCCGGTAGATAGAAGAATATCGCCTATACTGAATTGGCCCACTGCGGGCAGTATGTTCCAATATCCGTCAGATAGAGACGGTAGCCTTGTCTCATCGGCGGGAATCCAGAAATGATTTTGATGTGTCAGCCCTATCACCGGCATATGGCCTCCGTTTGCGGAGATTACGATGAAGTTTAATAGAAGGCCCGTGAACATCAATAAGGCTGCGAGGTACATAAGATTACTTCGAGACGCTAATTTCGAGCGAAGTGTTATCACGAGGCACATTACGAAACCCAATGAATCTACAAGGCTGTTCTGCCAAGCTCCGTCTATTATATTCGTTTGCTTTAACAGGGTGCCAGGGATTATAAGTATAAGTATCAAGAGTCCGTAATAACGCTTGAACCATTTCGTCTTATTCATACGTTTTCAGCCTTTAATCTGTGCTTTTCTCCGGTTTATCCCAGTCAACAAACATAGGCATGATTACCTCTCGGTAGTCCTTGCAATCGAACATTATAGGCATACTCGGCTTTGATATACTGAGGATAACCTTTGTGCTTTCATCGTAGCCGATTGTTTTCAGGTATTCCTTAATAGCTTTGGCGCAGTCCATGAGGTATTGCGGGGAGATCCCGAATCTTATCTCAACAGGCTTGTTTTTCTTCCTTTTATCATCTATGATGGTGCAATCTAAAGAGGAATGTACTGAATAGGACGTTTGGGTGAAGGCGAGAGCGGATGAATCCCCCTCGATCAAGTTGACCCTTAGAATGTATGCCGCACTCTCACCCTTGATCGAATAGTGCAATCGGGAAATGGCGTAAAGCTCCATAGGGTTGACTGCCACCTGAACCAAATAGCCTTTAAGGATGAGCATATCGTAGCGGGGTGGCTCTAGTTTCTTATCAAGGGAAATGACCACCAACCGAAACCCGTCCGCAGCGAACATGACATTGTTTGCCGCGTCAATATGTGGCATTGCCAATACTGGCCTGTTATCATCTTGTGCTGTGGCATGATTTACTAATTTGTAAGCTGTCCTGTAATCCATCGTTCCCCCTTTAGTTTTATTAAGTTCTGTCGATCTGGGCTTCCAACGCCCTCTCTGTAAGAAATATCGTGACCTCTTTCTGACATATGGAGTATTGGCTGTGACTTAATTCATCAGCCGGTTTCCCGAACATCTTCAATGAGATTTCATCCATAAGCTCATTATCTGACATGGTGTTTTCCATAGCGGTCTATCCTCTCCTTGATTTCCCTTTGTTTGTTGCGGGATACGGTAGTAGCGGATGGCCTGGGGATATACATCAGTTTAGGTTGTGACTTAGTGGTGATAGGGTATGACTCTGGGCTATTCAGTGGCCAATGTTGGCTCTGTAATTCATCGAAGGTATTTATAAACGGCCTGGTTTCACCACACAATTTACAGGTGCCGTTGCTTGTTGGCCCATTGGGAGGGTCGATTATCCAGTAGTGTTCACACATGCGATAGCTTACCTCACCTTTTTATACTTAGCTGAGACTTAGCGAATCGGCCCCTCGCATCGTGATTATCATTGTAGCACTTGTGTGTCCGCTTTATTACCTGTGGTTTTACGATGGAGGCTATCTCCTTTTTTGTTAGCTCTCGATGGATGAATGACTCTAATATTTCCTGAGTAGTGTACCACGAACCCGTAGGCCCGTCCCCATCCTTGAAGCCCTCCAGTACGCCGGTGGTAAACCATCTCCAAATAGTCATCCGGTTGCGTTTCGTGATCTTTTGGATATGGCGGGTGAATATCTTCATGTCTGAACTCTATTAGTATATTACCATGTACTATTAACATTGTCAATAGGCATAAAGAAAACACTTTAGCGAATAGCTTGACAAATTGGCTTTTAAGTGCTATACATAAGGTCAAGGACGTTTGCTCTGACGTTACGGTAAGTATGTAGATGTTTAAGAAGTTTGTTTCATGGATGAAGCAGACGGCCCAGAAGGGTGCCAGCGTCATCGAGGGCGTATCCGAGATGGTTGTTGGCGTTGTCGGCCTGATCGTGGTAGAGGCTTTCGTTTCCCCCCAGGTGTTGACCGGAACCGATACCGCCTCGACCATCGCTAAGGTCGTGTTGCCCCTGGCGCTGGTCGCCATGATCGTCTTCGGTGCGTTCGAGACGATGAAATCCCGCGTCCACAACAAGTAGGCGTAACCTCTACTAAGAGGTGTGAAGGCGAGGGGACTGTACCTTACATCCTCTCGCCTTCAGTCTTATAATCGGGGTAAACGATGGCTTTAGAACCTTTTCCTATACCTGTAGAACATCCTTCAGTGCATGGGGGCATGACTCCTCCGCCACCCCCAGCGAAAGCAACTGCGCCTCCTGATACTCATACTTCGCAGATAAATGCTGCCACGGAGCACACCGTAAGACCAGAAGCGGCTCCACCCCCAGTATCTACGGCACCCGTATCTTCCCCAGCGGTAAGCACTATTGTAATGAACCCAGCGACGGGGCAAATCGCCGCGCCGAAGACCCAAGCGGAACTGGCGAAGTTGCAAGCTGAAGGGTATTCATCATCCCCCTCTATTCAGCAAATGCGGGAAGCCGGAATGCTCGATGCTTCTGGCAATAGGGTAGCAGGCGCAGATTTTGGCATTGCTCTTTCCGTCCCTATTGAAAAAATCGGTAGATATACTCCCCCTGATCAGTTGAACAATGCAGTAAGCGCAGTAATAGATAAGCTATCTCCCAGAGCGGCTACCGAGGTATTAACCAAAGCTGGTATAGGTTTTGGAAGCGGCGCTTCCGTTTATGATGTAGTAGACCAACACCAACAGCGAGTAGCGGCACTAAAGCAAGAATTGGCCAGCACATCCGGCACTTGGCTTATTTCGCAGGATAAAAACGACTTACAGATAGTCAAAGATGCCGATACTATTGATTCCCTTAGAAGCAAAGGATACCGGATACCCACTCAAAATGAATTGCAGCAATATGATCTTGTCGGATCTCATGCCCCCAATCTGGCTGGCGTTGAAGGTTATGATTATGACCTAACCAAAGTCAATCAGGAACTAGATAAGACGAAAAAGCTATTGGCCAGCACATCCGGCGAATGGCTTGTTAAAGGTAACGATCTCCAGCTTGTTAAAGACCCTGATAAAGTTACGGAGTTGAAGACCAGTGGATACAGGATTCCCACGGCAACTGAGTTAGACTCCTACGGGGTTACGGGCAAAAATGCCCCGAATCTGGCCGGTGTAATGGGCCTTCAATATACACTAAACCAGAGTGGCCCTACCCCTTCGGCTGATTTTCAACTTACCCATGTTCAAGACCCTGTGACTAAACTCTGGTATTCATTCGATTGGTACAAGGATAGTTTCAAAGATGATAAGGGGAATAAAGTCGATGTAGCCAGAGTCATTCAGGGCACCACGCCGAATTCGTCCTATTATGATGCCGTTGCAGTTGTCAATTCACTTTTTGAGAAAGGCGGGATGGCGCAGGTAGAGGCCCACCTTCAAGATACACAAAAGACTAGAGCCGATGTGCTTAAACATTATGAGAAGACCGAGCCTATGATCGGGCCTATATCGGTGCCGGAATCGGAGAGGCCGCAAGTCGTTGTTGGTTATGACACGCTTCATATGGCAAAGGATGTGTTGGCCCTGAATAATAATGATAAAAAGGTAGCCAGTGCTATTATGACCGGCTTCGGGTTTCAGCAACCAGAAGTCGATTTTGCTCTCACTTATGTGATGGCTATACCCCAACAGAAATTAGAGTTATTGAAAAACCAAAAAGACCCACAAGGTAAACCCCTTGTCCCCGCGAATGCCGTATACGCAGGTAAAGTGGATGATAAAGGCAACCCTATGTATACACTGCCCGCTACTACGGAAAAACCGACACCTATCGAGGCGATAAAGGGGCATAAAGGTGGTTTTGTCAGCCAAGTAATGTCAAATGTTAGAGGTGATATACAATGGGGCAGAGATGCCTTTGTGTCGATGATGGATAAGTCTAATAAAAAAAGTAAACTTGGTGGTGGTACTTTAGGAGAGATAACTAAGGGCATAGGGGAGTTTTCTTATGATATTCTTACCGTTCCGGCAGTAATAGCCACTTACGGCGTTGATATTGCAGACAAAGGAATAACCGGCCATGAGAAGGAAGCTGGGGCCATAGCATTAAGTGTGGCAGCCGGTCTTGGCAGTTTTATAATAAGCACCCCGAAGCGCATAGCGAGAAGTCCCTACGAGCAAGTGCCTTATGCGGTGGGTATGTTTTCTCCTATGGCGAAATCTGCGGTGGAAATGGCTGGTAAAGGTGTGATCTTAGGCAAGGGTGTTAAGGCAGCGATTCAAGGTGATAAAATCATCACCCGCACGGTGAAAGCTCCCCAAGTGGAGAACTTTGTAGTGAGAGTGCCATCGAAGCAATATGCAGAGTATCTTAATAAATTGGATGCTAGGGGGGCAGATCAAGCGGCAATCAAGGATATATTCTATCGTACAGAGGGTCTTGGCGAACAGGGGATGATACGTGCGGCTAAAGACATGACACTGCCAGAATTTCAGAGAATTTACGCCGATAGTATCGTAAGGATTAAGGATGCATCAAAGGTGCCTGTTCCAAACGATTCTATCCGGTCAAGTTTATCTGATGTCTTGGTAAACGTGAAGGCGTTGAAGGGTAGTGTCCCCGCTGAAGACCTACCGGATGTTGCCGCACAGCTAACAGAGTTTTTCCAAAAGCACTCAGATAGCGTTACTATTTACGGTTCGGTGAGCGAACATCTTCAAGAGGCATTAGCCAAAGAATTTAAGATAGAGCTAGACGATCCATCCGACATAGATGGACGAATAAAGGATAACGCCAAGATTACACCGGCTGACGCACAGCAAGGTATAGCTGCGATTATCAGTAAGGTAATAGGGGGCAGAGTGCGTACTGTTGGCGATGGCAGGGTGGATGTTATTGATAACGAAACCGGCCAGTGGGTCAAATTATACGATGGACATTATGCCTCTGATTTTTCTAAACCGGCTATGCCTGGTGGTCGTGAGTTGCCGTATTTATGGGAAAGCCAGCCGGATGTCAAGATAGGCGGGGTATCTGTTGAGCCACTGGGGGAGCAAGTTCTTCGGAGAGGTTCGGTAGCAACATATGTCGGTGCCGGAGAGTACAGGGGACTTATTGGCCCTGAATACGAAGGTGCCCCCGAACTGGCTAGACGGCTGAAGGACACTGCCAAATTTCAAACTTTAATGGAGTATATAGCCAAGCTGTATGATCGGGCCGGTAACACTGGGAAAGCAACGGAAATCAACGATTATCTGGCGAGGTTTAGTGAGTATGTGAATACAGATAAGACCGGAACGCTTGTTTTACCGCCCGACTCTCCCTTGTATGAGACACAATTAACCGATCTGGTGGATCAGGCATTAACCAAAATGCCGGAAGGGGAGAAAGAAGTCGTTATAGAAGGCAAGGGTGGTAGGGTAACACATATTGTCCCGCCATTAAACCGTAATCTATCGAATATAAGGGCGTTGTTTCATTTAACGAAAAATGGAGCAGGGTGGAAATTAGCAGCCACACAATTCAAGGAAGCAAATGCGGACTGGACTGTAGACGTTGAAACCGGCCAAAAGTTACCGGTGCCGAAAGGACAGCCGGTTTACTTATGGAAAGACGGGGATAGAGTCCCTGCCCCATTAAGCGAGTTTGAAAACAAAGGCATATTATATTTGGACGATAGATTACGGCTTGATAGGGCTAGGGATTTAAGAAGTGGCAAGGTAGTCGATACTGATGCTGTTATGGTGTTGACGACGGCTGATGATACAGCGAGTGCCGGTAGGTTGTTTGAACCTTCTTCCGGTGTTGCAGACCAATACGTGAGGGGCGGGAAATCATATCGTGCGGTAGAACCTCAATTTATCATGCGCGGTGGGGACGGAAGATCAATCTATCCACTAAGGCGTAATCCCAGTGAGGATATCGCTACTATCAAGATGGTAAACCCGTTTAGTGCTAAAGGGAAACCCATTGAAATTCAAGTATGGGCGACCAAGAATTACATAGATAGTGGGCTGGAATATCCATTTACACGCAGTTTCATACGCAAGATAAACCGTGAAGCCTTAAAGCATACTATCACGGATTTGAAGAACATATCTTTTCCTCACGAAGTAGGCATTTCATTCGATAAGACGAGATCAGGCGCACGGACTAGAAACTTAATCGAAACAAATGTTGAAGAATGGAGAATTAAGAAACCGAGCGCGAAGGAACTGGCTAAAGCGGCTTCTGACGCCGAGACAGAGGCGAATCAACAAGCAATCACTCAATTAAAAGAGCAATCCAAAGCGGTTACATCAGAGAATATAGAGCAAGTAAAAGTTGAATTAGACGATGCTGAAGACAAGAGACTGCAAACGGAGTTGGATAATGCCAGAAGTGCAGCGGAAAACGAAGGGGTAACGGCTACAACCCAGCAAGTCAGCACGTTGTATATGCTTAATTTGGCAGATGTTATTGCGAAGGTGACGGCTTTGACAGCGGGGATGAACACTCTCCCAGAGCTTTCCACTTATCCAACAGATGTGCCGGAAGCGGTAGTTAAAGAACTTAATGGGCAGAATGTTGGTACTGTCACGGTAAGTAATGCCACGGCCATAGCGACGACTACCCCAGAGGCAATAACAGCGGTTGTCAGAACACCGGTAGCAATCCCAGGAACTAGATTAGTTAAAACGGCTACAGCAGTTTCGCCTAAGTCTACGATTACGGCTACACCCACACCGACAGAGACCGGCACACCCACACCAACAGAGACCGGCACACCCACACCGACGGAGACCGGCACACCCACGCCAACAGAGACCGGCACACCTACGCCAACAGAGACCGGCACACCTACGCCCACGCCAACCCCAACGCCAACCCCAACGCCTACGCCCACGCCAACCCCAACGCCAACCCCAACGCCAACCCCAACGCCTACACCCACGCCTACACCTACGCCTACACCCACGCCAACTCCTACTGGCACTAGTATATTTATTCCATCCGATCTTACTTTCCCAGATAAGAAAAAGGCTGAGGACTCAGTGAACGGCTTGGTAGCGTGGTATCAGGGCAAAGTGGCCGCAAAGGAAGTCTGGTATTTTGCGAAATGGCCGTATGCCACACTCAATGATGTGGTGCGATACATAACCAAGTATCCGATGCCTTACGTCAAAGGCGTGATTAAAGGGAAAGGGGCTTCTTATCGCTCGATTCAACTTTTGATGGGGAAACCGCCTGTCAGAATGACCGTGAAAATGGGCATTGACATAGCGATCATCGAAGGATTACGATTGATGTATATTCCGAACCCGAAGCATGAACCCGCTCAGATAGATAGCAAGGACGTGAGGACGGAAACCGCACCATCGAACATGTCTACCATCATGGTCAAGCGGGGTCGTAAGGTGCAGCCGATGGAAGCGAAACAGACCGAGAAATCAATCTCTGTTTTGAGGTGAGGGTATAAAAACTGAGGAGGATAATATGGAAGACCAGATAATAGAAATGGTGGGCAGTGTTCCTGATAAACAAATAAGAAATAAAGTTGGAAGACTTGCAGAGAAAACAGTATTAGGTCTTTTAATAGGGGCTGAAGATATCACAAATAAAATACCATTCCATTGGGATTGGTATTCCATGATTGATCCTGCATACGTATATTTTTGGGATAAACAAGGACATGCTTGTAGAATTAAGCGCAAGGTGATTGAGGATGAAAAACGGACTGAACATAGTGAATGGAGCAAACTTCTAATACAACGAGAGACCAAAGAGGCCAATAGGAAACCAAAATCCCATCGAAAATTCAAAGGCGCAGGTTCTTCTGGAACAACAACAATCCGATAAAGCGATCTCTGTTTTGAGGTAATTATAAAAAAGGGAGACACATGGAAGCACTTACGAGATTGGAGTGGGAGCAGCTTTGGGCGAGGATAGACCCTGATACTGTAGGGAAAACAATGTCATTGTCGCAATACAGTGAATTAGTTAATCAGGAGAAAGCCAGATGGCATCGTGAAATACCGGCAATGAAGAATGGGCGCACCGATAATGCCCGTTATGTTGTGCATTTGGAGGATGCTTTGAAGCGTGGATTAACGGTTACACCTGAAATGTTAGCAACAGTCGATCCTCAAGAAGACTTACGATATGATAGGTTTGCATTCCCTTTACTTAATGCTGCACTTGAAAAGGCCAAAGGGAGAGCATCAACTGCGGCGATTAACTATAATAGGTTGCAAAGGGTTAAAAGTGTGCCAAGGAAGGAACGTAAATTATCTGGCCTAAGCACATTAAGGTGAGGGTATGGATAAACAAATTGAGGAACAAATCAGAGCCGGTTTATCACAGAGTATGACTGAGGAAACCAGAGCGGCGGACATCTATCGCAGGCGGGCCGAGTTTGCTGAAAGTATGGGCGATAAGGAAACAGCCAAGCTCTACCGGCATATAGCCGATGAAGAGGATAAACACCATCTGGAGTTCGAGCAGAGGCGTGGGGGTGGTGAGGTAGTGCATGAAAAGAAGATCCTCAAACGGGGCATTGTTTTCAGACGGCCAAAAGTACGCCGTCAAGGTTTGAATATTTTCAGATAAGGAGGCGCAGCATGGACAAAGCGGTAAGGATTGGTGATACGTAGGCCGACTATCTTAGTTAAAAATAGGAGGTGAAAGAGTGTACCTAGATAAATTCTACCCAACCATTAGCCTTCCAGAGCCAGATGCTAGGGCTCTTCGGCGAGCCATGAGGAAAATGCCCACCTTTATGCTAAAGGATGCCTATGCCCGTCTGTCTGAAGGTTGTGGGACGACCCTACCTATCCCCTTCGAGGGTAACATATTACACTTTAAGGAAGCGGTGAAAGAGGTCTTGTTCGAGAGGGGCGAATTGCCAAAAGCCCACGGAACAATCAGGGCTACTATGACATATAAGAGCAGAGTGAGTAGAGCTAAAGCTAGAGATCGGAAGTCATCTGGCACTGGGATAGGTATTATTCGGTAGAAGTAAATGGAGTGGAAGATGAGTAATACTCCAAAGTACAAAGTTGGGGATAAGGTCTATACTTAGAGGATATACTACTCGTATTATGAGTATCCATGTAAATGGAATGTAGCGATATGAGAAGACTGTCGGTCTTGTTGTTGTGTGCGATCTTATTATCCGTATCATTGACTCTTACTGGCAGCCAAACAGCTATGGCCGCTGCCCCAACAGTTGATGTGTTAGATCCTACTGGGCTAACACAAGACGAAGTAACATTAAATGCTCAAGTGACGAGTGTTGGCGTTATTGATGAAATAGGGTGGGAATATGTGTACCTTGACTATGGTGGTGGTTGGGGTTCAAGTACCAGTCTATCTCCTACAGCGACCCCTCAGAGTTTCAGTAAATATTTACAAAATATTCTACCAGGCATAGGTCGGCAGGTTCTTCCAGGTTGCTCATACGAATATAGATTTAGGGCACGGGATTCCGTTACCCAACAATTTTCAGCTTGGTCTGCCTATAAAAGTTTTGTTGCTCCTGGGGTAAACCCTTTCCAGACTGTTGTTACTGATCCACCTCTCGATGAACAAATAGGGAAGGCGATGCTATATGGAGAGATCACCGACACTACTGTGCATTGTTTACAGAGAGGTTTTGAATATTCTACAGATGACATCAACTGGTACACAGCTTGGCAAGAGTATGGTACATGGTACATTTGCTCTTTTAATTATGAATGGACTCAGGCACCAGGGCATTATTGGATTAGGGCTTTTGCTGAAGGTGATGCAGAGCCAGTGGATTATCCTTACCTCGCCAATACCGCCGTGTCGATCAGATATGGCAGTGCCCTTGAATTAGACATTACAGATGTGCCGCAGGTAGGTGTATCCGATGCCTCTGATCTCACTCCGACAAATGCCACTCTGAACGGGACTTTATATGAAGACGGGAACCTCCTTTGTCAAGTCCGATTTCAGTATGGCCTAACCGGTGCTTATGGCACCAATACTCCGTGGGTGAATTCCGGTGAAGGCGATTTTAGTGCGGCTATCAGCGGGCTTAATCCTAGTACCACGTATCATTTTTGCGCCCAAGCTAAGAACAGCTTAGGTACTGCAACTTCAACAGATTGGACGCTTGATACCTTATCTTCAACGGACAACTTAACCTATGATGGCAACGGAGCCACCTCTGGTAGTCCCCCAATCGACCCCAACAGTCCTTACTCCTGGGATTCGACAGTAACTGTGCTGGGGAACACGGGCGGGTTAGCACAGACTGGATATGTTTTTGATGGCTGGAACACAGCGGATGACGGCAGCGGCACAGCCTATAATCCCTTAGATACCTTTGATATCACAGCGGACACCACACTGTATGCCCAGTGGACAGCCACTTACACCGTGACTTATGATGGCAACGGTCAAGATGCAGGTAGCCCGCCTGTTGATCCCAGCAGCCCCTATACATCAGGCAGCACAGTAACGGTGCTGGGGAATACCGGTGGCTTAGTAAAGGCTG
>Ga0209777_10001595_pt1 | contig 32125 bp, 25 predicted proteins | sample FrelakmetHBP12HB_FD_187147 | JGI IMG/M metagenome (GOLD analysis project Ga0209777, IMG submission 187147) | Freshwater lake sediment microbial communities from the University of Notre Dame, USA, for methane emissions studies -HBP12 HB (SPAdes)... | ecosystem: Environmental > Aquatic >... | reverse complement strand
CCGGTACCCAACTGCTATTTTGGCGTTTTTCAGGATGGTTCCACCAAAGTGCATGGCATCGAACTGCGCCGGCGCGATAGTGCCCCCTTCATTGCCCAGGTGCAAGCCGAGATGCTCAATTGTCTGGCGCAGGCGCAGGAAGTTCAATATTTGCCTGAAAAAATAAAAGAGGCAGTCGCAATTTTACGTAATCATTTGCACGAATTGCGCTCAGGTAATGTACCGCTGGAAATGCTGCTGGTGGGCAAAAAATTAAGCAAGGAGCTGGCTGGCTATCGCGTGCCTTCGCCTGGAGCGCGGGCGGTGATGCAGTTACAAGCCAATGGCAAAGCTGTCCGTCCCGGACAGCGTGTGCGCCTGCTCTATACGCGCGGTGAACTGGGCGTGTTCGCCTGGGACCTCCCCGGTCAGCTCAACCCTGCCGGACTGGATGTGGATTACTACCACAAGCTGCTGCTGCGGGCTGCCTCCACTGTTCTGCAACCCTTTGGAATAGAGGAAAAGGAATTGGAAGTTATGGTAAATGTCGATAAAGGATTTCAAGACCCTCTGTGGGGAAATCAAGGATCAAAAATAATTGGGGCGAAATCCCGCTCTCTTTTATCATTGGATTATGTATTAGCCCTGAAATAGATTTCGAATGGAAAATGAAATATGCCTATTTATGATAAGACAATAGTGAGAATAATCAGAAGCTATAGATTGTTTCCATTATGTACTGGATAAGGTTTTCCAATTGTTGGATGATTAAAGCATTATCAATACCATGCATGCCAGCTAGCTGACATGCCTAGGGAGCGGCTATATCTGTGCATATAGCAATTCCATCCATTCTGGAGTAAAACCAGAATTTTACCAAGCCATGTTGGCAGTAATCAGACAATTCGGAACTTGTCCTTTGGACTTGGATCGTCTCTCTAGAAGAAACAGTGGGGAGGTATCTTTGTTGATTCTAACTATTGAAGAACCTGCCAAAGTCTGACGAGATTATCTTCCGCTGAACAGGTAAGCAATGACTTGCCATCTGGTGAAAAAGCAATGTCACTGATTGAATTGGTCTGAATTTGGATAATACTAATTACTTTGTCAGTGGACATATCCCATAAGATCAGATTGCCGGCACTCGCAGTAGCCAATAATTTTCCATCTGGAGAAAAGGTAAGTGTGGAAAATTCATCTGGATAAGGAAGTTTGGCTAGGTTGTTACCGCTGTGCGCATCCCAAATATAAATGACAGGTGAATAATTGCCGTTAATGGTACCCCCGGCGGCAGAAGCTAGTACATTTCCATCTTCAGAAAGGGCCAACCCCATCACAAAATCTTCATGGGAAAAGATTGGTCCCATTTTCTGGCTGATGATATCCTGTAATTGGATTGTTCCCCGCGAATACCAAATTAACGTTTTGTTATCGGCGGCTATCGAGGCATCATAAATCGGCGCAGCTGTTTGAAAACCTTTTAATACACTGACCTTATTTCCTGTGATGATATCCCATAAGGTCACTTGTAATTCATCCATGGAAGTGATTGCCAGCTGTGTGCCATCTGGTGAGAAGGCGGCATTTCCATAGAGACTGCCAGAATTAATCACCAGGGTTTTATTCTGACTCTGGATAAAAATTCTTATTTCACCTTGATTACCAGCATCATACGCAACAGAATCACCATCCGAGGATGCATCCAGAATTCGACCGGGAGAAACCGCGTTGAAGGGAAACTCAATCTGCATTGTCTGTGAGTTATATCTGGATGCATTGGCATCGTTGACCACCCAGAAGGTTTGGCTGTTGCTTGCCCATACCAAATGCATTGGCTGCTGAAATTTTATTTCACCAACCGCTTTTAATAACCCTGCATTAGCGCTGGTGATAACTTGTGCTGTTAAAGGTGTTGGTGTTGGCGGGATTGTAGGAAGTGCTGTCTCCGTGGGCACGATCGTTGAAGTTAATGTCGCTGATGGAACCTGGATAGGAGTGTTTGCCGGCGTACAGGATGATATGGTAAACAGAAAAGTGAGCAGCAGACACCAATAAGGAAGGTATTTTTCTGGTTTCATTAAAGCTCCATATTCTTTGGTGCTATTGTATTGCATTTATTGGGAAGCCGCCGAATTAACTCCCAGCGCCTTATTGATCATTTCTCGCAATTGTGTTTGAATTCCTGAGGTAATTTGTTGTTGCTGGTTAGTTAACCATTGAATAAGTTGATTGGCAACAGCGACTTTTTGTCCTTCCCACCAGGAATTCAAAGATGCTCTCAACTCAGACGCAATTGGTTGGGAGGCCTCTACAATCCAACGGACAATGGCTGGAGTGGTGTCATTTGGATTATCCTTCGATAAAGGAGTTGTTGATTCAGAATTTGGTTTTGTGTTTGATGAGAGTTGTGATGATTGATTTAACATTCCACCTCCCAGCCACAATACGGCTAGCAATACCAGTAGAAGAGTAAAGCCCGCCTTGGAAAAAATAAAATGCATGGATGTTATCCTTTCATTTCGTTTAAATACAAAAAGAAATGTTTTATCAAGAAATATTGTTGCAATCAGTGTGCCAAATTGAGTAATTCACCTCTTCGCTAAATTTAGACCTTATTAAAAGTCAATCATTCTCAGGCAAAAAAAATCAGAAAATTGGTTTGAATAAGTAGAATGTGATTTTTGATATAATTTTGTGACTATGATTTATTATCACGAAATCATTAGATCATTTTCATTTAATGTTTTGATTGCTAACATTTAGTAGATATCAAAAATAGATAGACCAGATGAAGTCAATCAATTCACTAAGAACAGATCATCGAATTAGGAAGCTACTCTGGCTTCTTCTCATGTTGTTTATCGAATCCTTAATTTTTCTTGTTTGGTTGGCTCTAATCCCAAAGACAGGTAGCGAAATAATGGTGTTTTCACTCAGACGTTCCCTGATGTTAGGCGGGATATTGTTAGGTGGACTGGGTTTTCTCGGGTATGCGGTCATTCTGAATAGGAATAAAAAAATCCAATCATATTGGTTAGATGAAATAAAGCAAAAACCGTTCTTCGCCTGGTTATTACCAGTTTCCTTCACGATAACATTAATAACCTGGTGCTTGATATTTTTAATTCCCTTTCTTAAACTTCAAATTATTTCAGCCGATCTTTATACTCGCTCGCTGCCAATCCTAACCTGGGCATGTCTGATAGGCTGGCAGACTCTGGTTTTCATTCCTCTGGTTTTTTTTAAAAAAGAAAAAAACACAATGATCTTTAAGCCATGGAAAGAAAAATCATTTCTTTTCTTTTTCCTAATCTTGATTTTCTTATTCGTTTTTATTGTTCTTAGCCGCCTGGGGTTAGCCCCATCATCTGTTTTTATTATTGACTTGGGATCTCCTCTGTTAGAAGGACAAATTTGGTTTGTCGCCGGGATAATATTTCTTTCCTTGTGGATGACAGCAATTTATGGAATTCTACATTCACATAAAAAGCTTAAGTCATTATTTTTGGTTAAATATGCTGATTCGTTGGTTTTTAGTGGCTTATGGTTGATTGGAGCAATGATTTGGCTAAGCCAGCCATTGTCCACCACCAATTATTTTGCAACCAGACCTTTACCACCCAACTATGAAACTTACCCGTTTTCCGATGCCTCTTTATATGATTTTAATTCTCTGAAAGTGATTTATGGAGCGACGACAGGGCAAATAATCACAAAACCTGGTCAGGTTTCTTATTTGGCTCTCCTCCACCTTATTGGTGGAAAAGATTACGCCAATATCATTTTATTGCAGACATTACTTTTCGCTATTTTTCCACCAATCCTTTATTTAATTGGTAAAAAAATACTTAATTTTTATTTAGGGTTCATTCTTGCACTATTTGCTATTTTAAGGGAATTGACCTCAATTCAAGCAGTCAATATTGCCAATGTGTCCAATACTAAATTGCTGCTTAGTGAACCGATAACCACCCTATTAATCGCTTTAATGGTTTTATTGACGGTTCAATGGATAAGAACCACAAAAAGGCAAATAGGTCTCTTGTTAATCCTTGGATCTATTTTGGGTTTGTTGATTCTCTTCCGTATTCAAATCCTATTTGTTTTACCGATGTTTTATTTAATTGGTTTAATAAAATATTTCCGCAATTGGAAAGAGTTTTTCAGAAATCTAGGGGCGTTAATGATTGGTTTTGGATTTGTATCCTTACCAGTAATTTTACGAAATTATTCCATTACAGGTTCATTCTGGTTTGAAAACCCAGCATATATTGATATTTTCAAAGATTTTTACGTCACGTCTGGTGGGTCAGGGATTAATTTGGTTCAAAGCCTAAACATGGTGGTTGGAAATTTCCTGCATAACTACATCTCCACATTCTTAATATTTCCTGTACGTTTGGGTACAGTGGATCGCATGGCTGAACTAGTTTCAATAAATCAACCTTTTTGGACAAACGTGCCCGATAATTTGCATATTCTCGAAATCTTAATTATTCTGGTTAATCTATTCATTGTTACTTTAGGTATATCTTGGTTATGGCGTAAAAAAAGAATAGTCTGCATTTTTTTAATGGGGATATTCATTTTTTATAACTTAAGTAATGCAGTCATTAATGCTTCCGGCTGGCGCTTTATTCTGCCGGTGGATTGGCTAATTTATATATTCTATGGATTGGGCATGCTTGAAATATTTAACTTTTTCATCCGCATAACTTTTGGGTTCGAATTATTCCAATCGGAACCTTATCAAGAAGAAAAGGCTCTTTCATCTGTTTGGGTGGGGGGACTTGTGATGATAATGATAGTTTTTGCATCCGCTATTTCATTGCGAGAAGTATTTCTTCCTTCTGTGTACCCAGTGATATCTAAAAATCAACTTTGCCAGGAGGTGCTGGACTCTGCATCCCTGTCCAATGTTCAAAAGGATAAGGGGAACTTCAAATCCTACTGCCTGGCGGAGGATACTGTGGTCGTAAAAGGTTTGGCTTTTTACCCCGTATTTCTTGAAGCAGGTGATTTTTTGCGAACTGATCCTACAGATATTTTCTTTGGTCCGCAACAATTCTCTCGCCTGGTTTTTTCCCTGGTTAGCAGTGAATTTTCCGGAAATATTATTTATCCTATCCATCACCCGCCTACGGAATTTCCCAATGAAGCACAAGTGATCGTTATTGGTGACTTAAAAGAAAAACACACTGCTCATTACATCTATTTAATAAAATCAAATATACTCATTCAATTTGAACAATAATAATGGCTCTTTATTGAGCTAATATTATGCAAAGACGCGTGTGGGCAGAGATTAAAACGCTGAATCGTTGATATTATGGCCAGGAAATTCCGAATAGCTAGAAAAATAAGGTTAATCCCTATTTTATTGTTATTGCGGTTTCAAATCGACTAGAATTTCAATAATCACATAATTAAATAAGGTAATCCAGCCTGACCAACTACGGAAATTCATTTCAGCCTATTACTGAATGCTGGACATTGACCGATTATTTTCAGAGGTTTGTCCCTGGGGATTAATAATTGAATACCCACGTCAGGGTATGTCGCAATGGGTTCATAGAAACAAAGAAGAGGTTGTAGTACCCGGTATGAATAGAGATTGTTTTCATTTGCAAAACCATATTCACTTCCGATGAAAGAAGGACTAGAGTTTTCATTGATAATCAAGGAAAACCTTTTCTTAAATAAATCATAATAAAATTTGTTAAAATATTGATAATCACTGGATAATGATTTATCCATAAGTAATTTTTTTTCATAATCATCGACCAGGGGGACGTTTTTTATGTAACCAAAAGTTAATAGTTGACGTTGATCCATAAATAATATTTGCCCCAGGTCTTTTCTTATTAAAATCTCATTTTCAATATCTTTAATTACCGAATTTACTTTTTCCTCATCATACAAAAATATTTTTTGATTATTCTGAAAAATAAATAATGCTGGTAAAACTACCGCTAATATGATTAGTATTATGAAAAAGGAAAAATGGGTGTTGTTGTATAACTGATCAATATGAATCTTGTTTATTACCGTCGAAAATATAAGTGCTAAGGTTACAAAAAACATGTCAAAATTATGAAGGTTGCTTCCCCCGCCAATTTTTATACTGGCAATGCATCCAATAATAAAAAGGATTATAAGTATTGCAACCATATAAATATATTGCGGAATATTATATTTAAATTCTTGTTTTGACAAGAAAAAGATAAGTAATAGTAAGGGTAAGACTGCAAAAAGAATCCCAAATAAAATTCCTAAAGTGAATGTAGAATTTGGGAAAAGTCGCTCTATTATGAATGGTTGTTGTAATACTGAAGGTATTTGAATAATATTTTGAACATTATTAGTAAACACAGTGGTACCCATATTAATGATACGATTTATTTGACCACTGATTAAACTAATTGCAGAAATAAAGAAAACCCACAGCAAATTATTTAAATTATTCTTCCTAAAAATTGGTCCCTTTATCTTTAAGACAAATAAAATACTTACCCAAACACAGGGAACGTATGCCCAGGTCCATCGAGACACTGATGCAATAATTGAACCTAAAAGGATTAGAACTATCGTAAAAAATTTATTGCCTATTTTTGATGCTAAATAAATTAGCAATGCGCTAATTAAAAGTGGAGCATATATGGGGCCTTGATAAAGAAAAATAAAAAACCAGATAGCTGTAAAAAATGCCTTGTATTTATCTTTCCCATTTTCAAAGATGGATATGAAAAGCCCGAGCAGGATTGACGGAACCACCCATAAGATTGAATTCCAAAGACGCATTCCACTAATAGATAGATTGCGAATTAAAAATGGCAAGCCCCAGAGAAGTTGCCTGCCCGGTTCAATATAGGCATAAATATTCCTTGGTTCTAGAAAGAGATATCTTGATTTTCCAAATGCAAGTGAATAATCCCAAAATCTATTACCTTCGGACCAGTAAAGCAAAAAAGGATAGTTGGAAATTTGGGAAAAAATTGTAACGATTAAAAAGACAAAACTCGAAAACATTAATAAGATACTGGTGGTTATCAAATATTTTTTTAAATTTGTCTTTTGATCTATATATAAACAAGTAATTAAAAGGCAGGCAATGATAAAGATAGAAATTTTTATCCAATAATTGGAAATGAAATCATTTGGCCATTTGATGATAAAAATGGCTGAAATTGAAATCAGGAGTATTGTAATGAATAAAGAACGTAGAAATTTAGGAATTCTGACAATAGAAGGGAAAGGTCGAATAATGATTTCTTTTTTCGCTGGAATATGAATCAATCGGTTTAATAAATATAACCAGAGAAAAATAAAAGCAAATGATACAATAAGAAATAATGCGAATCTTCGGGGAGCCTCAAAAGGATAATCGCCAACAACATCATAAATAAAAATTTTAAAAGTGGTTAAGAAATCCATGATTATCAAAGAGCCCAAAATAGACCAACAGATAAACAGTATTTTTTTGTTAATTGAATTAGTTATTTTTTTCATAATTTCCAAAGCAAAATAAATGTTTCAAATCATTTTAATTCATTTCAACCATGTGCATCAGTTAATTTTCTTTTTAAAAACAATTGTGATTTTTCCGGTTATATTACTTTATCAGTCATTATTTGGGTTTTCTATTATTACTGCAGATTGTAAATTTAAACTATTTGCAAAGTCCTAATTAATAATTAGGAGACAGAATTGGATACAAAGAAATGAATTATAGCAACACTCAAACAGATATTCACATAATTTACTCGACATTAAAGATTCCAGATTAATAAATTATTGTAAAAGGGTTATTTTCAAGGTAAAGTTACCCAGGAGACTGAGATTAACATAGCAGTTCAACGCCAAGAATGATCTATCCAACAAGAAAAGAAATAATTACCATCTAATTCAGACATTTCCCAGAGAAACATGACAGGCTATCTACGGTCCAGCACTAACCATAAATGAATAAACGGACCAATGAAAGTATAGTGAGGTGAATTTTATTCTTAGATTAAATAGTTCAAATATTTACATATCTATGAATCACCCATTTGATGACAGTCCCGAATGTCCATCAAAACACGCTCAGCACCGTGATTATCTGTATAATCCGCCAATACTTTTACACAAGACCCATCCCATAGGTTTTTCACTATTTCAGGGAGAGATTTCAAATAATCTTGGTCGGTATATATATAACCATAGCCCGCTTTTAATAAATCGACTGGGTTGGGGTTATTAAAAAATTGCATCCATTCAGGTTTGTAGGTATACCAAGTTAAGCCTGCATTGGTAGGATGTCCGAATAAAACCGGATCGCGGATGGGTTCGGGATCAAACACATAGTATCTTGTATCCAATTTGTTCCAGAAGTTGTCCATAATCTTCGCATCTAGCGGAACAATATAAATTCCGAGGATGGGTTTTTGCATTGCCAGCATCTCGATGCCAAAAATTACCATACCCCCAAAAACGGTGATGATAAGCAGAAAAGATATTATCATTCTGATCTTTTTATTATCTTTAAGAAACCATAAAAAGATAATAGGAATCGCAAAAATTCTTAGTATTAAAAGAAAATTATTTTGTGCGCGAGTGAGTGAACCAAGACTGCTTGCTTTAAAATCCATATTAAAGAAAACCAATGTAAGACTTATAATAATCATGCCTGAAAGAATGGCTTCGAACCAGCGATTGGCGCGGAATGCCTTTATCCCCCAGAGAAGCGATGGCCATAAGAGTAATATCATTGGGCCAACCTCAATTAGCCAGACGAATAATTGGATTGGGTTAAAAATGGAAAGCACTCCTAAATGTGCATCCACAAAAGCTGGCGGGAAAGCAAAAGAGACAGATACATTGTGAAATTCACTACCCATTGCTGTATTATTTAGGATTCGGGACATCCATTGTTCGAATATTCCCGATATTACTCCACCCTGGAAAAGTACAATTGATCCCCCCAGGAACATCGAGATCAGAAAAAACAATAACTCCTTAGGAATATTAATGGTCTTATTTTTAAAAATATAGAGGCAGGTAATTAAAATCAGAGCCATCGCCAGTGTAATGAATGTCACTTCCTGTGAAAGTTCCAGAGATGCTAGCAATATGGAATTAAGTATTATTACTTTCCAATTTCTCCAATGATTGAAGGTTAGCAGAAATAAAACAGGAAATAATAATGCGAGATTTGTAACACCCAATGCAATCGCAGTTGAACCATTAAACCCATTAGCAAATGCATAGGGAATCAGATATGGACCTGTGCCGCGGGCTTCCCATGGGCTGGCCAAAGCGATCCGCAGGGTTTCACCACTATATAAGCCAGTACCCATGCGTTCTAGGTTGCGATCAATTAAATTTATTAAACCTGAGGGAAAAAATAGCATCAGCCAGCGTGTTCCACCGGAAAACAGATAAAACAGTGCTGAACCAATTCCCGCCCATTGATTGCGGGTGACCCGATAAACCCACAAACCCAGAAGAAACATACATAATGCCAAGAATAGTGCTTGCTGTAGATCAAGTGCAGTCCAAGGATAAATATTTCCTAAACGCATCAACTGAGCAGAAAATAGATATGGGAAATAGTGATAGTTGTAAACAACCTTCGGATCGAGCCCAAAATGTGGTGGGATGTCTCCCAGCGACATTTGCGAAATAAGAGGCAGGGGAGCGTATTCATCCTGATAGCCCATGCCTGAACCCATGCCAACGAATATTGCAAGGACAGCCACAAAAATGATCCAAATCCACGGATTAATTTGTACCTTGAAATATTTATCAAAATCTTTGTGGAATTCAAGAACCATAAGTATGAATCCGCCAATTAATAGAATTCCCGCAGCCAGCCGGCAAGCTGCCGGAAATGACAAAATGCGGCCTAAGAAATTGACTAGGAATGTGGAAGTGACCAGCCCGATTGTGACCCCCACTAGTAGCTCCTCATGTGGGTGCAAACAGAAAAGGGCGCGGGTTATCCAAAAACCGCCGATTCCGCAAAGCAAAAACCAGACTAAAAGTGGGGTAATTCTTAAAATGTTAGACAGCAGCGCATTCATGGGTCAACCTCGTATAAATTATTGGGTTCTCTTCCCAATCGGTTTAGCTGGTACGCCAGCCACAATACTATTTTCGGGCACATCTTTGACCACCACTGCACCCGCAGCCACCACTGCTCTTTTACCAACGGTTACACCACCAAGGATAGTTGCGTTCGCCCCAACCCAGACCTCATCACTAATTTTGACAGGTTCCATGACATGCCCTTGGAGTGGAATGGGTATTGCCTGATCTTTGTAATTATGGTTGGAGGATGCAATGCAGACATTGGGTCCAATCATCACATAATCCCCGAGAGTTATTCCACCGCGTCCATCTAGAATGGCGCCGGTATTAATGGAAACCGCTTTCCCCACCACAATCGCGTAGGTATGATAAATGTACACACCTGGATAGATCAACAGAAAGCCGCCTGTATGCTTAAGCAGCAATTTATGGATAAAATAACGTATACTTACCCCCAGCATGCCAGGCAATGAACGCGTCAACCAACCCAAATATTCTTCCAATTCAAGATGGATCAGGTGGGCTTTATACGTTGCATAAAAATTGGAAAAAACGTTTCTTTTCATTTATTGTATAAACTCTTATTGTAATTATAGCAAGGTAACATACGGTAAAGGTCTCTATACTTTGAAAATGGGCTAGAAACTCTAGTTATCATATATCACGATTGGAATAATTGTGAATTGTAATTAGAACAAAACTGGTCAGGTGACCAAAAATCCAATTGAATTGCACTGAAAATTCTCACGAGAGATAGAATCTTGCAAAACCTTGGTTGATAATTTATTAATATGTAAACCTTATTGTGATTCATTCAATCTAAGCAGGTTTCCCAATCCTATATCACAACCATATTGAAACAAAATATCATAATCTTCTTTTTTGTCATTAAAAAATAGAACCCCATCAAAAAATTCATCCCGAACACTCAAACCAAAGGATATAGAATTTTCATTGGTCACATCATTTGAGGATATTTCGAATCGAAATATCCTTCCAGACGATTTATTAATCAATGGAGTATCAATATTCAACCAATTTTGATCAGGGATTAACCGATTCTCAATAACCTTTTCACTGATTAAGGTTCCGTCCTCATTATCGAATATTTTAATTGTTGTTGAACCACTTGCAGTCGGGTTTTTATTTTCAGTCCATAATCGTAATTGACTGAATCGGTCGCAATATATTTTAAATTGTTCTTTGAAAACCGTACTCGAATTTATTGGATCAGAAAATCTCGTATTAGGTTCCCAGTTTTTAAAGACGGGTTGGTAACATAATCCGGTTTTATAAAAACTAAAGCCACAATTAACATAATATGCCAGGAATGTGGAAAAAATAGCCATAAATAATATGACCACATTTCCAAAAGAGGCAATTTTTGACAAAGTGATATTAATTTTCAACTGTCCAGAAAAGGTCAATCCGAATAGTAATAGTGGCATCAAGGCAATAATGAGTCGACCGTCTAATCCCTCGATAGATTCTGCTCCTACAGGATTCATCACTACATAAATAGGGGTTACCGTTGCTCCGATGCCAATGACGAAAGTGCCAATAATTATCAAACGATCTTTTATATTTAATTGATCTGTGTGAGTAAATATAAAACATATGGTTAGTAACAGAATATAAAGGGGATAAAGAATAAAAGGATATCCCCAGTAGCGATATCCCATCACTCCAATCCATTCGCGTAAATTATTAATCAGATTTCCATAGATACTTGAAATTATGATCCCAATGTATTTAATTGGACTTTTCAGGGTAAATAATATTTGTTCAAATGCATTTACCCCTTCAAATTTGACTACTGAGTGGAGTTGGGAAAATGCAATAAGATTCCAGCCGACAACAAGTATCCCAAAAAGTGCCAGAATGATCAGGGTAAAACGTACCAGTCTTTGTAAGGACCCAAATTTCTGTCGTGGAATTAAAAAAAGTAATAATGAAAGAACAGCCACATTATTTTTCGCGGAAAAGAGAAAAGCGGTTAGACTGATTAAAGTGATTAATTCTCTTTTTGAAATAATCTCATTTTTATTCTTTATTGAGAAAACATAGGCAATAAACAGAAAGCTAATTCCATTAGTCATTGCATCGGCGGAAACGATAGATGCTTGAGTCATTGCCATTGGGGACAAAGCCAGTGTCAACAAGAGCCATTTCCCCCACGGAATGGTCTTAATTGCTAAATAAGTTAAGAATACATAGCCAATTAAGCATAAAAATCGACATAAATAATAAATAATTAAAACTGGTGCGTCAAAGAATCTTCCTAGCAAACCCATGAAAAAAGCTTCCGGAAAAAAAAGAAATGGAAGATAGTATGATCTGGTTTCATAATTGATCATATTGTTCCAATCGATTTTTTTCGAAATATTGTCTTTGATGAAGGTTAGATCAACCGGAGTCAAAACAAATTTTTGTCGATATGACAATTCATAAAAGACGGATGGAAAATTTGGCCCCTTGCTTAAGAGCTTATTTGAAATTAATACTCCTTTTGAAATTTCCCATATACGTGCCATAGTTGAGTCTTCGTCATATCCAGCGCCGATGGGAATTAGTAAACAGAGAACAAATCCAGTGATGAAAGCAATTAAGAGAAATGTTTTTTCTGGATTTGTAAATAAAGATTTCATGAGGATTTACTTTGTAATGCTTTCAATATTATAACGAAAATTAATTTAATCAACACAACTATTAACTAATACTCAAAGGAAAATCATTTTATTCTCATGATCATTAAATTTTCTCTAGATTTGGTATTTATTTATATACTCATTAATATTTTCTGGATTACAACCATAACAACAGCTCAAAATGATTTATATTGATATCTAAAGCCAAGCGCACCCACAAAGATTTTTAGTCATGGCATAAGAATTGCTTGGATTGATTCATGCGCTGATACAATTAATCATTATGCCGAATAATTTACTTATAACGCGTACCAAAGTTCTGGTACCTCAACGGCGCCCGGAGTTGCTTTCCCGTACGCGTTTACTGGAGATGCTCAATGACCTGCTGGATTTCAAGCTTATCATTGTGGCTGCCCCGGCCGGGTATGGAAAGACATCCCTTCTGATTGATTTTGTGCAAAAATATCCCTGGCCTGTATGCTGGCTTGCACTAGACCAACTGGATCAGGACCCTCAGCGTTTCATTGCCTATTTTATTGCAGCCATTCAACAGCGTTTCGAAAAATTTGGAAAAGCTTCACAATCTGCACTACAAAATATGTCCCCTGAAGACCTTAACCTGGATTTTTTGGTTTCGGCGATCACCAACGATATCATTGAAAATATTTCCGAGCATTTCGTCCTTGTACTGGATGATTATCACATCCTTAAGGAAAACCCCACCATTGACCAATTTCTTAGCAATTTCCTCCAAAAAGCGGATGAGAACTGCCATCTGATAATTACCTCTCGCAAATTACTCACCTTGCCGGATCTGCCTTTGTTGGTAGCTCGCTCGCAAGTAGGCGGTTTAAGTGTGGAAGAATTGTCATTTATTCCTGAGGAAATTCAAAAGCTTTACAACCAGAACCTCAGCCGGCAAATCAGTCTGGAAGAGGCCATCCATCTGGCGCAACAATCCGAAGGTTGGATTACCGGCTTGCTGCTCACTTCGCAGATGATGAAACAAGGGATGGGAGACCGTCTTCAGATTGCCCGCGCATCGGGTATCGGATTGTATGAATATCTGACCGAACAAGTTCTTGAACAGCAACCGAAATCTCTTCAAAATTTTTTACTGCGGTCTTCGCTGTTGGAAGAATTTGATAGCGAAATGTGCGCTCAGGTACTCGGCAAGGCGCTTGGTATTCAGGAGAATTGGGAATTGCAGATGGAATCTGCTCTTCATAATAATGTCTTTGTCCTGCCGGTGGGAGATGAACGATTGTGGCTGCGTTATCACCACCTTTTTCAGGATTTTCTACAAGAACGCCTTCATAGAGAAAATCCCCTTGAAGCTGAAAAAATTCACCTTGAATTAGCCAGCTATTATTCCAATCGACAGGATTGGGATCGGGTTTTTAATATTTATTGCAAACTGGGTAGGACAAACGATCTAGCAGAAATGTTGGAGAAGATCGGATCAGATTTAATTGCCAAAGGTCGGGTGAATAAACTGGCGGATTGGCTAGGAGCTCTGCCGGAAAAGACTATCTCTGAACACCCATCTCTTGCCTCATTGCAGGGCAGTGTAGCAGTAAATAAAGGTAAAATCCAAGAGGGGCTGGTAATTTTCAACCAAGTCGTTGCCTCTCTACAAAGAACTAAGCTGACTCTGCCACTCGCAGATAACCTGGTACGGCGTGCTTCAGCGAGACGCATGCTGGGTGATTACATAGGCTCTCTCCAAGATGCTGAACTTGCCCTGGAGCTCTGTAATAAAAAAAAGAACATGCTCCTGCTGCGTGCTGAAGCATTGCGTGCCAAAGGCAGTACTCTTTACCAACAAGGACGACTTAAAGATGCTCTTTACTGGTTGAATGAATCAATCAAAATTTACCAAGATTATCATCAGGAACAGGATGTAGCCCGTGTCCTGGTGGAGATTGGGGCAGTCAGCGATTCATTAGGGGAATTTGGCGCCGCTGAACAGGCCTATAAAAAATCCTTGAAGTACTGGCAAGCGGTTGGCGATTCCATGTGGCAGTCTAATTTGCTTAACAACTTGGGCGTTTTGCAGCACTCTATTGGTGATTTTGAGAATAGTTTTGCCAATCTGGAAAAAGCCATGCAGTATGCCAATGTCAACGGCAACTTGCGAATGGAAGGATACTCATTAGCCAGCATTGGTGATTTATACAGAGACTTGGAGGCATACAGGGAGGCCCAGGATGCTTATCAGAAGGCAATGGATATTGCCCAGCAAATTGAGGACCAGTTCCTTATTTTTTATCTGAAGCTGGCTCAGGGGAGAGTGCAGATTAACCAAGGACACATCCGTCCGGCAGAGCTGCTCATCCGTTCAGCATATTTGCTGGCCAAACAAACCGGCTCACTTTATGAGGTCAATAAATACCGCCTGGAAAATGGTTTACTGGAAATTGCTTTACAGCAATATTCCCGTGCAACGGAAGATCTATCCACCGCTATCCAATATTTCAAAGACGAAGGTCACCTGGATGATTATGCCAGGGCAGAATTGCTATTCGCTGTCGCCGCATATATGAATGGTGACTCGAATAAATCGATCGAGATTTTCAAGGTAATGGTGTCTCATCTAAGCCAGCCGCAAGGAAGAGTGACTTTACTGGCCAGCGGTGGGGAGGTTGAGACTTATTTAAATGGAATGATGGCTAAGGGAGTTCTGGGTGAGCCATTGGAAGTATTTGCGAATGAGGTTGAAACCTTCAGAAACCGCATTCATATCAGCCGCCGACAGATACGCAAACAAGCGACGGTGGTAACTTTTGCTCCTCCCAAAATGATTTTGCGTGCCTTTGGCAAGACCGAGGTGGTTGCTAATAATCGCGTCCTGACTCCTGCTGATTGGAAATCCCAAAATGCGCGTGATCTGCTTTTCTTATTCCTGAGCCATCCTGAAGGATTGACCAAAGAGGAAGTTGGGCTTTATTTCTGGCCAGACCTTTCTCCGGTGGAACTCAAGCTGAGATTCAAAAATGCCATTTACCGCTTACGCCATGCAGCCGGTACTGATACGGTTGTCTTTCATGATAATTATTATCTATTCAACCGTGCACTTGATTTTGAATACGATGTTCATATTTTCAACAATAACCTTGAGCGCGCTGAACATGAGAAGAATCCGGAAAATAAACTATCTTTTTTGCAATCTGCCGTTGCTAGCTATAATGGTGTTTATTTATCCGATGTGGTCGAAGATTGGGCTGCTTCTGACCGCCAGAAATATGCTGATATGTACTTAAAAGCATTACTGAACCTGGCCACCCTATTATTTGACCGAAAAGAATATTCCAGATCACTAGAGGTTCTCCAACGTGCCATCCAGAGCGATAATAGTTTTGAGGACAGCTATCGTTTGAGCATGCAGGTTCATCATGCCATGGGGAATTTGGCAGAGGTCAAGCGTACCTACCAAAAATGTCAGGAAGTGCTGCAGGCTGAAATTGGTACTCAACCTTCTCCTCAAACCCGGCAATTATTTGAGAAGCTCAAAGATTAAAATAGAATTCTATATTCTTCATTCTTATTAAATTCCCCCTGATAAATTAGATAATTTTATAACTTGGGCTATAATCATTAACCTTGGTAATTAATGGAACGTTGAGGATATTTTGTGCGAATGGTTTGTGAACATAAAAAGAGAAACACAGTATGTTTTATGGGCTCTACCCGACGGATTTGCAAGACCATTATCCGCTGACAGAAATTCCTATCCATCCTGGCTATATACATAAATTCTGAAAAGGACGCTCTAACTGAGAGTATGGTGTCTTATTTCAATAAAAATCATTATTTTATTCTCGGAGGCAATTGGTAATGGTAAAAGATAAAAATGCAAGATCGATTGAAAGGATTTCAGCGCTGGCGGAAGATTAATTGGAGAAAAGGTTGATTGAGAACAGCACCCTTCACAAGTTGCCAGGTGGTTAAAGATGAAGGTACTTTAAAAATTCCTTTTGGTGAAAGTTATATAATATTCAAGGGAGAGGAGGGAAGAGGTGAACGCGAGTGAAAAGGAATGTCCTCAGTGCGGTTACGATTATATGGAATTCTATGAGAGCCAGGGCTACATCCGTTATATCTACCCGGATTGCGAATACACTGAGGTTGTAGATAAGGGAAAAAAGGATAAGGATTGAGGCGGAAAGGCGAATGTGAAAGGGTGTCTTGGTTTGTTAATGGGTTGAAAGAGATATTTTTCCCCACGCGCGTGGGGGTGGACCGGCTTGAAGTACAATCTCTTCAGCCGAATCATAGTTTTTCCCACATATGTGGGGGTGGAGACAGTGGATGGATGGAAAGACCGATCTTGTTGTGGCAAGTTTTCCCCACACAAGTGGAGGTAGTCGGCAGTACCCGCTTTCACATTCTATTTCAGGGGGAGAATGCAGCGTGGACGCTATCTTGTATCAATTAAATATAACCGCGAGACGTTGGCTGGAGCAAAGCAGGCGGACAGATTGAAAAAAATAATGAGTTAAGGTGAAATGGAGATTGCTTCGATTATATTTAGCAGATATTTTCATCAACAAGGATCTTAATGAAAATGTTTTTTATGTAAATATCTTTTTTAAAAAATCTCGCAAATAAATAAATATAACAAACGGCGGCGAGGACGCTGCCTGAATCGATAATGGCAGGATTTTTTCGAATTTTTATTTATAGGGGATAAGCTGGATGGTGGGGAGCAGTTTTTCCACATCGGCTTTATGGCAGTCGGCGGTGCCAAGGGTCATGATGATGGCTCCGGCGGCGGCAAAGCCCAGTTTGAGGCCTTCTTCCATGGGTTTGCGCTGGGCTAGGGCATAGCCAATGCCAGCCAGGATGCCATCGCCGGCGCCGGCTGTGCTGACCACTTTATCGACTTTGGGCATGGGGATGAGGTAGGAACGGTCTTTAAGCACTGCCAAGGCATCAGCTGCCCCGAGAGTGACGATCACTTCGGTGCCGTATTTGGTCAGGATATTATGCGCAGCGTGGTAAGCGTCTTCCACGGTGATGACTGGTTTACCGGCAATGGTGGAAAGTTCCATGCGGTTGGGTTTGATCACATTGGGGTGCGCTTCCAGAGCGGGTAGGAGGTATTTACCGGAGGTATCCAGCGCTACCGGGATATCGCGTTCGCGTGCCATGCGCACCAAATCCACCAGGATGTTCTTTTCCAGGGATCTGGGCAGGCTGCCGCCGGTGATAACCGCACTGGCTTTATCCAGGGCAGCTTCATACTTCTTAAAAAGCTCCTGGATATGGGCGGGTTTGACCAGCAGGGTATCCACAACCAGGGTGGATTGCCCGTGGTTCTGCTCGTCAATGATATGCACGTCCACGCGGGTTTCACCCTCCACCTGGACAAAGTCGGTTTTTACACCTTTGAGGTGCAGGAGCTCTTCCATTTTCTTTGCGGTGATTCCCGCCGAAAAACCCATGGCTTTGGTGGAAATACCCAATTCACCCAGAACCCAGGAGGCATCGGCGGGCTTACCGCCCATACCCCATACGTTCTGGGATGCGCGCAGGGTTTCATTCCAGACGAAATGCTGGACCAGGATGGTCCAGTCGATGGCGGTGTTGGGGGTTACGGTCAGTATCATGGTCAATCCCTTATTTCGAATATTTGGTCATCCATTGGTGCAGTTCAGAGGTGCGCTGAGCCAGTCCGCCGATATGATCTGGGGCGTTGAGGAGGATGGAACTGCTCAGGAGGATATGGGCATTACCGTCAATGCGCTCGAAGGAATCAAAGGCCATATCCAGGTCTCTGGCAAGGACGAACAGCCTATGCCAGGGAACCAAAACGCCAGCTGACCCTTTCTTGAGCGCTTCGGATTTTTCCTTCATTTTTTCAACAATAAATTTGGAAAGGTCATCGGAATGGGCGGGGGCAAACCGGCAAACTTCCACTGTACCAAATTTGAGGGTGTCTTCCATCACCGGTTCAATGGGGATACCGGCAGCGCAGAAAACCAGGGCGTTTTGGGCATGGCCATGAACGACGGCATTGTGGTCCGGGAATTCCTTGAGTAAGCTAAGATGAACTTTGGCCTCGCGGGAAATAACACCTTCTTCTTCCAGTTTGTTGCCTTCCAGGTCGCAAACCAGCACTTGTTCGGGGCGGAGTTCCCAACGAAATTTTGCCCCGGCGTAATGGGGGGTGATGCAAATCCGTTCCCCCACGCGGGCGGAAATATTGCCACCGGCAGAATCGGTGAGTTTGCGGGAGTACATCAGGCGGCCGAGATCGGCGATTTTCTGGCGGGTGGAGAGAAGGTCAGTGTCCATAAAAATGATTATTCCTATGTTGAAAATGAAATTATATGAACAATGGTGAGGATTATAACACCCGAGATAAACCGTTTTTATTTGTATCTATCAAAGGAAGACAGGGAAAAATGTATAGTTGAGTTGAAATAGAGATTGCTTCGAAGCGAGTTACTGGATACGTCTCTCAACAAATTTCTTGATTAAAATGATTTTTTTGAAACATGTTTTTTACTGCCTATCGCAAAAACATATGAAGAAGCAGTAGTGTGGACGTCATCTAACGCAGTGAAATAAGCCCGCGGGATGAGGGCTGAAGATTAGAAAAGTGACGCGAACGCAGCCAAAATCCATCAAGAACCCGCACCCATCCTACCCAAGGTATGCTTCGTGATCCCCCTTGCTAAGTCAAGAGGGAGATGGATGTTAGCGCGGATGCCGGCTTAATAAGAAAGGTTAGCGGAGTTTCTCCTGGGGATGATTTTTTCAAATCCAGACATTCAGATAGATGTCATATTTTCATATTGACATTTATCTTAAGCTGTGGGATAATCTCGCCAATTTATACCTGTCCCAGGGATGGGCATAATCTAGCGACACCGATTCCATTGCAGCCAGGGGCAGCATTACTACAATTGAAACCCCCAATCCACTTCCAGATCGGGCGTCGCTTTTTATAACCTGATAGCAACTAATACCCCTGGAGCGGTGTTATAGGGACTAAATCCGCAAGCAGGTCAATTAAAAGGAGGTGAGCGGTAAAAATTAAAATCAAGATTATGCACGGTTCGTTAAAATCAACAAATTTTGCCAATTGGAGGAGTAGTATGAAAAAGCGATTATTCGCATTTATTGTTGTGATTGCCATGCTCATGGTTTCCGCAGGCTGCGGTGCCAAAACCGCGTCCTGGGGTAATCTGGTGATCCCTAAGGGCGGGGAAGTCAAGATTGGTGTTTCTTCCGCACTTTCCGCTGGATATGCAGTTTACGGTCAGGACATGCTCAATGGAGTCAATCTGGCGATTGAAAAATTCGGTGGCAGTTTGAAGGGATTCAAGGTAGTGGCAGTCGGCGGTGATGACCAGTGCGAAGGCGCACCGGGCGTGACCGTGGCTGAACAATTTTCAGCCGATCCTGCTATTCTGGGTGTGGTTGGCCCGATGTGCTCCGGTTCGATAGTACCGGCTGAGGACATTTATGGAAAGAATCACATCCTGATGATCACCCCCTCTGGAACAGCCGTGATCGTTACCGCCAAAGGTTTCGAAAACGTCTTCCGCACCATTCCCAACGACGACAAGCAGGCCGAGGTCGGTGTGGATTACCTAAGCAAATCCCTGAATGTAAAGACACTGGCTGTGGTGCATGACTCGAGCATTTACGGTCAGGGCATTGCCGAAGCAGTCCAAACAAAGTTCACCGCTGCCGGCGGTAAAGTGTCCAGTTTTCAGGGTGTAACCCGCGGCGATACTGATTTTAGCGCGGTTGTTTCCTCTGTACTGGCAGGCAAACCCGATGCAGTCTACTGGGGTGGTATGGACGCCGAAGCTGCCCTGCTCGTCAACCAGCTTCAAAAAGGCGGTTTCAAGGGCATTTTCTTTGGCCCGGATGGGATTAAGTCCAAACCGTCTTATGTGGATGCATCCGGTGGTTCTGCTGAAGGTTCTTACATGACCTTTGGCGCTGCAACTGGAGCGAGCGGATATGATGAATTCCTGGCTGCATTTAAAGCCAAATATAATGGCGATCCGGTTGCTTATGGACCGGGTTCTTATGATGATGCCATGTTCATGCTTAAAGCCGCGGATGCGGTCGGCAAAGTGGATGCGAATGGTAATCTGGTGGTCGACCGCAAAGCCCTGGTGGATTACCTCCGTGCTAATGCATGGGTAGGTGTCACCGGACGCTTTGTATTTGACAAGGTCGGCGACCCGACCGTCGTTACCCTGACCGTCTTCAAGGTGGTCAACGGAGAAATCGTCCCCCAGAAGGAATACAAGTTCGGGGCATAAATCACAAACAACACTCACCTCTAGGAGGTGAAAGAGGGGGGTGAAGGGCAACCGGATCCCCCCTGCTCTCAAGCACTTATTTTTATTATTTTATGAACGGTAACGGGCAACTGGTCGTTTTCCTGGAGCAACTGCTCAACGGCATCACGGTGGGCAGTTTTTATGCATTGGTTGCCCTGGGGTATACGATGGTGTACGGCGTGCTCTCCATGATCAACTTTGCACATGGGGATATTTTCATGGTGGGCGCCTATATCGGGTTTTTTACCATCAACCGGCTGACGGATGTCGGCCTGACAGCCAGCAACCCGACCCTAGCTATCATTCTCACATTTCTGACAGGTTCTCTGGGAGCGGCAGTAGTCGGCGTTACAGTGGAACGGATCGCCTACCGTCCGCTGCGCAAAGCCACCCGCCTGGCATCCCTGATTAGCGCCATCGGTGCTTCCATCTTTCTGGAAGAATTGGTCCGACTGATCCCCACGATTGCCACTGCCATCATCAATATAAAAATTGGCGGGGCAGCCATCCTTGCTCCGCAAACCCGGCAAGCCATCCTGAAAATTGTCGGAGATATGGGTGGAGCGATGGTGAAAACCTATCCGGGTATTCTGAGCAATGATGGTTTTGTAATTGGGGGATTATTTGTCTCCTACAGCCGCATCCTGATAGTTCTAATTTCTGCAGTGATCATGGTGGTGCTTTATACACTGGTGCGCATCACCAAACTTGGCAAAGCCATGCGCGCCGTGGCGGAAGATAAAGATACGGCCTCCCTGATGGGTATCAATGTCAATCAAGTAATTACCAGGACTTTCTTCATCGGGTCAGCTCTGGCCGGTCTGGCAGGAGTGATGGTGGGCATGTTTTACCTTCAGATCAAACCCACCATGGGTTTTGTACCCGGCATTAAAGCCTTCACTTCCGCTGTGCTGGGCGGGATTGGCAATATCCCCGGCGCCATGATCGGCGGATATGTGCTGGGATTGGCAGAGGTGATCTCCATCCTATTTTTACCAGCAGTGTATAAGGATGTGGTGGCCTTTGTCATTCTGATCCTGGTGCTCATCTTTAAACCGACTGGCATTCTGGGCAGTGCCACCAGCCAAAAGAAGATGTAAAAGCCATGAAGAAGTTAACCCTCCTCATTTCCAATAAAAAGGTTCTAACCGGCTTTTTGATCCTGGCTGGAATATTTCTGGTTTGCTTCCCAATGTTAGATTTTCCGCAAAAAGCGCTGTGGGTGCGTATCATCGGCTATGCCGGCTTATACATCCTTTTGGGGATGGGGCTGCTTATCCATGTAGGCCTGGCGGGCATGCTCGATTTGGGATTTGCCGCCTTCTACGCCATTGGCGCCTATACTTACACCTTTCTGGCTTCCACCCATTTCAACCTGCACGTTTCCTTCTGGCTGGCAATGCCGTTTGCCGGGCTGGTGGCAGCCCTGGCCGGGGTGTTGATCTGTTTTCCGGTGCTGCGTCTGCGCGGCGATTACCTGGCCATCGTCACCCTGGGATTTGGCGAAATTGTGCGCCTGCTGGCATTAAACCTCACAACGGTCACCAATGGCAGCCAGGGCATCATCTACATTGATAAACCGGTCCTTTTTGGCATCCAATTTACCGAAGGATATCATTTTTATTATTTGATTTTCATCCTGATCCTCCTCTTTGTGTTCCTGATGAACCGCCTGGTGAAATCACATATCGGGCGGGCATGGATGGCTATGCGCGAGGATGAGGATGTGGCTCAAATGTCCGGGATCAATACCACTTCTTACAAGCTGTTAGCCTTTGCTCTGGGGGCGTTCATGGGTGGGCTGGGGGGCGCAATCTTTGCCTCATGGCAGGGGTCCATTTTCCCGGATAACTTCAACCTGATGGTTTCCATCAATGTGCTGTGCCTGATCATCCTGGGTGGGTTGGGCAATATCTACGGTGTGATCATCGGCGCCATTGGATTAATTGCCCTGCCGGATATCCTGCGCGGTCTTTCCGACTACCGCATGATCATCTTTGGCATTCTGCTGATTGTGATGATGATCGTCCGTCCGCAGGGATTTCTGCCGCGCAGACCACCCAAGCTTGAAACGCAGGCTGTTGGTCTGGTAAAGACACCGCTTCAAAAAAAGAAGAAGGGGGATAAAAAATAATGCTGTTATCCTCCCGACAGGTGACCAAACGGTTTGGCGGCCTGGAAGCCATCCATGCCCTGGATATTGATATCCAGGAACACACCATTTCCAGCATTATCGGTCCCAATGGCGCTGGCAAGACCACTTTTTTCAATTGTGTCACCGGTTTTTATCAACCAGAAATTGGGACGATTACGTTTAAAGACCGGTCCATCAACCACCTGGCACCGCATGAGATCGCCAATATGGGCATCTCGCGCACCTATCAGAATATCCGCCTGTTTGCCAACCTGACCACATTGGAAAATATTTTAGCCGGTTATCATTCCAGCCAGCATTCCAACCTGGCGGACGTATTATTTGCCAGTTCCAGACAGAAAAAAGAAGACCGCCAGGCGCTGGGTGAAGCTGAGCGCATTCTGCAGTTCAGTGGTTTGAAGGGTCTGGGTGACCAACTGGCGCATAACTTGCCTTACGGAGCCCAGCGCCGCCTGGAAATTGCACGCGCTCTAGCCAACCAGCCATCCCTGCTGCTGCTGGATGAACCCACGGCCGGGATGAATCCCACTGAAACACATGAGATGATGAAGCTCATCCGCATCTTGCGGGATGAACTGGGAATCACCATTTTACTGATTGAACATCATGTGAATCTGGTGATGAAAATCAGTGAAAAAGTGACAGTGTTGGATTTTGGTAAAAAGATTGCCGAAGGCAAACCCCAGGAAATTCAGCACGACCCCAAGGTCATTAAAGCTTATCTGGGAAGGGCGGCTGAAAAAGTGCTATGAAAAATAATCATCAGCCATTACTGGTAGTCAATCACATTTCCACCTATTACGGCAATATTTGCGCGCTGAAGGATATTTCTTTCACGGTAAATGCCGGTGAAATTGTCTGCCTGATTGGCGCCAATGGAGCCGGAAAAACCACCATGCTGAAGACCATTTGTGGACTGCTCAAACCGCAGAGTGGAGAGATTAAATTTGAAGGGCAGGAAATCACCCATCTGCCGGCGCATGAAATTGTGCGCAAAGGGATAGCCATGGTGCCGGAAGGGCGGCAGATCTTCTCGCGGCTGACCACGCTGGAAAATATTGAAATGGGCGCCTACAGCCGCAATGACAAAGCTGAAATTCAACGGGATATCCAGCAGATGTTCAAGCTTTTCCCCCGCTTGCAGGAACGGCGCAAACAACCAGCCGGGACACTCTCCGGAGGAGAACAGCAAATGCTGGCCATTGCCCGCGCATTAATGGCCCGACCCCGTTTGCTGTTACTGGATGAACCCTCCATGGGTCTGGCACCGATTTTACTGGAAAACATCATGCAAAAGATAGGGGAAATTAATAAAAGCGGCACCACCATTTTGCTGGTGGAACAGAACACATTAATTGCCCTTTCGGTCGCCCAGCGCGGTTATGTGCTGCAAACGGGTGAGATCTGTCTGCAAGATTGCGCTCAAGAACTGAAGAAGAATGACCTGGTACGCAAGGCATATCTGGGGATGGATTAGATTTCCCTTAAATTTATTGAATTTTCATTTTTTAATAACTATTCCCATCCCAGCCACAACGGATGTTATCAATCTGCACCCAGCCGCTGTTGGAGTTGGGACCGGATTTCCACCAGGCGCGCATCCAGATTGAGCTGCCGGTATATTTAAGGGTGAAATCCAAAGATTTAGTTTCCGAAATCATAAACTGGTTCTTGATCAGATCTGCTACTTGATTAAAAACACACTGGCTGTAAGCAAGTTCAGTTAAATTTAAAGCACGGGTTTTGCTAATTTCAGAGAGCAAAGCGCGGGCTTCCTTTTTATCAAAAGTGGCATCATTCCCGAGTGCTTCAGTGGCGTCTGGTGAAAGATAAAAATAAACCGTATCCTGATCCCGGTTCCATTGCACATTGCCAAAATAATCATAAATGGTCATTGGGATAGTGGTCATTGATGAAACGGTCAATTGATTGGCCATCTTTGGCGAATGAATCCAACCCATGGTATTAGCGACAACATATTTACCATTACTGACTTTTAATTCCAATGTCCTTCTGGCGGTCAGGTTGTTAGCGGTATCATAATCCGGCCAGTTTTGTTCCACAATTTCCAAGCGGTTGCCACCCACGCGGTTGATCACTGCAGTATGATCGCCGGCCTGGGCATAGGTGTAGAGCAGGATGTCTCCCGGGCGCGGTGGGGTGCTGCTGCCATTCTCATAATATTGAAGGTCTTTGAAAAGGGAGAAATTCTTATCAGTGGCATCTGCCTGGTTGGCGTGTTTGACCATGGCGCGCAAATCACAGGGTGTCCACAGGCTGCCATCCCGGCTGTATGGGCATTGCGGATCCGCTTTGGGAGCGCCCGGCCAGCGGTGCAGGACATCATTGGGGGTGGGGTCGGTGCAGCCCGGCTGGTTCTTAAATTCATCCAGCGTACAGCGGTCATAACCCAACACCTGGGCATACAGGCGGATGGGTAATTCTATACATTGATAGCAGCCCCCATAGCGGCACTGGGTGGTATATCCCTGCGGCATCGGCGACCCTTGGGGTGGGTAAATCACATCCACACCATTACCATCCAACCACTGTGACCCGGTTAATGGAATCCGGTCGCTGGCAGCATAAGAAGAGGTGGTTAGAACGAATAATAGAATGACTAATAGCATTGAAGAAAACAAAATACGTTTAAATTTTTTTATCATTCCAATCTCCCGATAAAAGATTTACTAAAGAGAGAGCATTTTCCCTTGCCAAAAATTATATAACCATTTGGATGAATATTTCACTCTATATCCAGGAATAACTATAATTATCCTAAAACAAATGGACATCTTCAATGTAACGGAGGAACTATGATTTGCGGAGTCGTTATTGGCATTTTCTTTATTGCCATGGGAATTGTGGAAATTCGTACTGAACGTGGAGCGACGTTCTCGAAATCATCCCGCGAATTGACCGGAGCGGAAGCGCGCGCCCAGGGGTTATTAGCGGTTGTGATTGGTGTGATTATCATCGCCATCTTTATCCTTACTAACCGCTAGCAGGCAAATTTGAGGGTATTGAAGTTCAAATAAAAAGCACTATAATGTAGATAGTAATGAGAGTATTAAATCAATTGGTTTAAGTGAGTTGGCACGCTTTGTGCTACTTATCAGGTATGTATAAGGAGGCAGCATGAAAAATAAAATTGGAATTCTTCTGGCAGTTGCCATGCTGGCAGGGCTGGTGATCCCGGCGAGCGCGGCACCATCCAAATTGTATCCCGTGATGGACATTCTCAGCGTGGTGCAGAATCAATCTGTCACCGTCCAGACGTCTTATTTTCCGGCCAACGACACTTTTAATGTGCTGATGGGCTTGAATGGCACAATGGGAATAGGCGGAATACTGGTGAGCAAACTCACCACTGGCGCAGGCGGCAGTTTCCTGGCGACATTCCATATTCCCGCGGAACTGCAGAGCCAGCAAGCCATCTCCATCCGCTTGGAAAGCCCGACCAGTGGTTATTATGTCTACGACTGGTTCTATAACAGCACGGCCGCGGTGGTGGTTCCGGGTTATTACTATTACACACCTTACCCTTATGCGGCTACTGTGGCACCCACTTGGAGGGGCATTCAGGAAGGCATGCCCCGCTTCGATATTATGAGTGTAGTCAAGGGAGGATCGGTGATCATTAAACTGATCAATTATCCGGCCAACAGAAACTATACTGCCCAAATGGCTGATGGCCCGAATGCATATCGCAATCAAGGTTGGATAGACGTGGGTGTTTTCAACAGTGCTGCCGGCGGTATCTTTATTGACACACTTAATATTCCGGCAATACTAAAATACAGGCCATTGATTGGAATAAGGATCTACGATCAATCGAGAAAGATCTACGCCGTCAACCTGTTCACCAACGAAAAATACCCATAGAAGTATTTGATAAGGGAAAATCCCCGTTTGAGTTCTTCAAGCGGGGATTTTTTTTGGTCGGTTTAATGGAATGTTAATTCCGCTAATGAAAATTGAAGTTTAGAATACATAGATAAGCTAAGGAGTAAAAATGGCCGACCGAGTGATCGTCAGACAGGACAGTGGATTTCGCACCCAATTCTGGGCGGAAGAAGAAGGAGAAAGTGACAAGGGCAAAATGGAAGCAGCCGAGCATATGCATCAGCTCAATCCCTACAGTATGATGTTAAGCAGTTTAGGTTCGTGCACTGCCATTGTGCTGAATACTTATGCGCAGTATCATCACCTGGCGCTGGAGGAAGTGGAAATCAACCTGCAGTACAACCGTAATTACAAAAAAGATTGTGAGACTTGCGAAGAAGTGGGTAATTATACCGAGGAAGTGGCGGAAGAGATTCTATTAAAAGGAAAGCTGAGCAAGGAAGAGCGCCAAAAGCTGCTGCATATCGCGCATGCCTGCCCGATTTATAAAATGTTCAAAGAGGGCATCCCGATCAAAACCAGCTTACTGATTTAGTTGCAAGCAGAAAACTGGTTTTACCTGAAAGCCGGGACGATCACAAAAGCCACCACCAGCACGATCACCACCACAATGGCGATCATTACCGCCCACTTTCCGACGGTGGTGGTTCTCTCAGAGGGGGACGCGGATGGGGAGGAGGAGCCGCGCTTAGCGCCGCAAAAGGCGCAGGTGTTGGCTACTGTGGATGCCTGATTAACCAGGTCCTGGAAAGAGCCGCCCATTTGCATCCCGCTGACCTTGCCGGAATTTAATCTACCGCATCGACTGCAAACCCATTCACTGCTCATTGAATTCTCCTATAATATCTATCCATTTATATTATGGCACGCAGGATTAGATTATTCAATAACAGGATGGATAAAAAAAGGGCATTAATGGAACGCCCTTTTCGTTTGATCTGACAATTAAAATATTAGATCCCCAGGATTGTTTTTAAAGCCGTTTTCTATTCGGGGCTGAGACTTTCAATATCATCAACAAAAGTACCTTTGTACAAATCACCGCGCTTTTTCGCAAGATTTGCCCAGCCAGCAGCGTGCAGCAGCGGCCAGGGACCGCCCTTGAGCTGATCGGCGACCTTGTAGACGGCGTTGATGATATCCTGGTTGGTTTTTTGGCCAAGCACCTCTTTTTGCTTTTGAACATCCGTGGCTGCATGCAGATTCATCAGGCCATCTGAAAAAATATCCGCCATTTTATCTCCTCTGATGAATAAATGACATGAATATGATAGCATTATTTTTTTAGAGAATTGTTATTAATTGTTCAAAGTCTTTTGATATATCCATGTAAAAATATGATGAGGCAAGCCATGAAATCCTATCGTAAAGAATTATGGTTCCAAATCCCCAGCCGGCGTGGGTTTGTGAACATCACCCCGCAGGTGGAGGAATGCCTGCACGAGAGCGGCATCCGCGAAGGGTTGTGCCTGGTAAATGCCATGAATATCACTGCCAGCGTGTTTATCAATGATGATGAGAGCGGTCTGCTGGCTGATTTTGAGCGCTGGCTGGAGGAGCTCGCCCCGTTTGAACCCACCAGCCGCTATATGCATAACAACACCGGCGAAGATAACGGCGATGCCCACCTCAAACGCACCATCATGGGACGGGAGGTGGTGGCGGCGGTCACCAAAGGCAAGCTGGATTTTGGCACCTGGGAACAGATCTTTTACGGGGAATTCGACGGACAGCGCCGGAAGCACGTTCTGGTGAAAATCATTGGGGAGTGAAAGTGAGACTGAAAATCAGCCTTCAGCTACAATTCTGATCTTTGGTTGAATGAATGAAATAAAAGAATTACTATAACCCCCACCTTACCTTCCTCCGGAATAAAGAGCGATTCCTACGGAATGCTTCGCGATCCATCTCAGGAGGGTAAGGAAAATTAAAAAAAATACCAGGCGCAGTACAGACACCTGGTATTGAAAATAAACTTTAGGCCGTTGGTGTGGAGGGCGGGGGAGTGACAGTGGGCGCCTGCGCGGCGATGGGTCCCAGATACTTGGCAGCCCCGAACGCCAGGATGGGGATCATGATATACGGGAATAAAACCGTCAGGCAGCCAAAGGCGGTGTCCTCGCCAAACACCTTGGCCAGGTCCAGCATCATTGCCACCACAATGACCAGGTTCACGCCCGGGATGAGCATGAGCAGGATCCAAAACCATTCGCGCCCGAGGATTTCCAGCAGGACGAGAGTGTTATAGATGGGGATCAGGGCAGCCCAGCCGGGTTTGCCGGCTTTGGTGAACAACTTCCAATAACAAAAAGCAAAAAATAAGGCAATTAACAACGCAAAACAGAGCGGTATAAAGAGCCATAAGGGCGAGCCTTCGTAGCGGTATGAGTAGGTCATTATGTTCTCCTTGAAAAAATAAAACCTGTTTATTATATATTACGAATATCAATTACTAGTGTGTCGCGCAGGCGATACAGGGGTCAAAGGCGCGCACCACCCGCCCGACCGCTTTTTCTAGTTCCAGGTTGACGCTATCGTTTGTTATGTATCTTTCAGCTGCCACACGCAGGGCGCGTTCGATGGCCAGCATGTTGTGCACGGTCGGGATGATGAACTCGCCGCTGGCGATCTTGCCGCCCTCAATCACGTAATGGTGGATGAGTGGACCGCGCGGGGCTTCCACCAGTCCGTAACCCTCTCCATCGCGGGGTGTGTACGGCAGGGAAGGGTCTTCATTATGCAGGGGTTGGCTGAGCATTTCAATGGCGCGTTCAATGGTGTAAACCAGCTCCACCCCGCGGCACAGGTCAAAGAGCAAAATTGGGTGGGCGGGGTGGCCGAAGGTTTCAAATACAAATTGAAGGTATTCATCTGCACGGGGAGTGCCCATACGCCGGGTCATATTGGCGCGCGCGAGGGAATTGGCGCGCATTACCTGACCTTGGTAAGAGGTGCGCCCGGCAAAGGAGTAATCGGTCTCTTCAAAAGTGAGGTGTTCGCGGAAATGGCGGGGTGAAAAGATCTGGCAGCAGACGCCCTCCGGAGCCAGGACACGAATTTCATTGCTGTCGTAATCCGGGCATTCCTCGCCGGTGGAGGTGATGTAATAGGCCGGGGCGTCATCCCCCCAGGTGCCGATGCGCTCCTTCATCTTAATGGACATCTGCCAGTAAAAATCAAACAGCTCGCAGGCCATCGGCAGCATGTGCTCCAGCTTCTGGCGCATGGCTTCGGCTGCTTCCGGCAGGATGCCGCTGGAAACCCCGCCGACCACGGCCTTGACCGGGTGAATGAACTGCCCACCCGCCAGGGTGATCAGGTTGGTGCCCAGCTGGCGGATCTGCAAAGCGCGGCGGGCGATGTTGAACTGGGTCTCCTTGGTGGCTTCCTCTTCGGTCACATGGAACAGGCTGTCCACCCCCAGCCGGTCCGGCATGGTGAAGATGAACAGGGAAGTGGATTGATTCTGCAGCATTTGACCCAGCAGCAGGAGGGAGCGGATCCTGCGCCCCAGCGGGGTGGGGATGATGCCGTAGGCATCCTCCAGGGCTTTCACCGCCGCCACATGGTGGGCGGTGGAACACACCCCACAAATGCGCGGCACGATCACCGAAATCTGTTCCGCCGGCACGCCTTGGATGAAGTAATTGAAACCGCGGGCCTCGTTAGCCTTGAAGCGGGTGGAAAGCACGCGGCCTTCGCGCACTTCAATTTCCACGCTGGCGTGGCCTTCAATGCGGCTGAGAGGAAAGGTGAGGGTGGGCATTAGAGGATCTTTTCCTTGGGGCGGGGGGCTTTGCCGGGGGCGGAATAATCCGAGAATTGAAACAGGAACAGTGCCAACTGGGGCGAGACCAGCGCTTCGTGCAGCTCCTCGCCGGGAATATCCGCCAGGCTTTCAAATACGCGCTGGATGCTTTCCAGCCAGGCGAAGGAATCCTTATCAATGAGAATATCCGAAGGTCCTCGGCAACCCACGCAGGGATGGCCGGGGCGGGTGCACAGGGCACGGCAGCCGCCGCGGGTGGAAGAACCCACACACAGGTAACCCTGATTGATCAGGCAGATTTCGGGGTCCAATTCACCGGTCTGAAAGCCCAGCAGATGAACCGGGCGCATATCCCTGAGTTTCTTGCGCCCGCATTCCTGGCAGACCACTTTGCTCACCGTAAAATCGGGCGGGTTGAGCAAAGCCGCCATGAAAAGTTCCGGGGTGGGCGGGCAGCCGGGTAGAAATAAATCCACGTTGACAAAAGAATCCACCGGTTGGGATTTGGGCAGCAGGCGGGGCAGGTGGCGGCGTTCAGATTGAGACATGAACAGAGCGCGCACGTCATCGCGGTTGCCCAGGTTGGCCACCCCGCCGGAGAGGGCGCAGGTACCGACCGCCACCACCTTTTTGGCACTCTGCACCGCGCGGCGCAGGTTGTACAGGTCATCATCCGAGCGCACCCCACCGCTGATGAGCAATACGTCCACTTCGGGGACGTCATAGGCGGTAATCACCAGGGGCATATACACCAGGTCAAAACGTTCCACCCATTCCTGCGCGTTGAGCAGCGACACCTCACAGCCGGCGCAGCCGGAAAGCTGCAGCACGGCAAAGCGGGGAAGAGCTGGGGAATTCATTGATCTAATTATACATAGGTGATTTTAATTTAATTAGAGCAAGAAGCAGGTTTTCGTCAAATCTTAGTATAAAAAGTAATGTTCAAATATATTTCTTATGCTATCAAAAAGTGACAGGATAATGAAGATACTCTTTATGAAAGAAAGATTAACCCGAGCAAATAAGGTAGCAAAACCAGGAGGCCAAGGGGGAATCTTTTCTTTTGTCTTGAATCTGGATTGTCCCAGGTAAATAAGTATAGAGCCAGGCCACTAGCTATCAATCCACCTGCGAATAAGATCAACAATGACCAGAGGGGGTTAAATGGGGTTTGCAGATGATATGCGAGCCCGCTGAAGGCGTACATGGCATGAGATGTAGGCAGTAATAACCCTATCTTGGCCAATGCGGGAGGAAGGAGACTGGCTGGCATCATCAAGCCGCC
>Ga0209777_10001594_pt1 | contig 32170 bp, 33 predicted proteins | sample FrelakmetHBP12HB_FD_187147 | JGI IMG/M metagenome (GOLD analysis project Ga0209777, IMG submission 187147) | Freshwater lake sediment microbial communities from the University of Notre Dame, USA, for methane emissions studies -HBP12 HB (SPAdes)... | ecosystem: Environmental > Aquatic >... | reverse complement strand
GTCGTCAATGGCATAGCGGACCTCACCCGGACCAAGAAGTTCAAGGTGGGCGTGGCCCTGTTCACTATCTACGGCATTGGCTATGCGGTGTTCACATTATTCGGCACATACTCCAGACCGACCTTCAGCGCCCAGATATTTGGCATGAACGTCGGCATCGTATCGGGAATGCTGCTGATTCTCACTGCCATCATCATGGCCATAGGCTTCAATTGGTACGCTAGCTGGACAGAGAAAGTGGCGGGAGGGAGGTAGAATGGCCTACGAGTTCAGGCCGATAGCTTTCGCGCTGTTCGTCGTCATCGTGGTCCTCACCCTCGCCATATCAGTTTACGCCTCCAGGCGCGTGAGGACGGCCGGGCATTTCTACGTTGCCGGAGGGGGCGTCAAATGGTTCGTTAACGGCATCGCCTTCGCCGGCGACTACCTGAGCGCGGCATCTTTCCTGGGCGTGGCCGGCCTGATCGCCTTCTCGGGATACGACGGCTTCATCTACGGGATCGGATTCCTTGGCGGCTGGATCGTTGCCCTTTTCCTCATAGCGGAACCGCTGAGGAAGATAGGCAAGTACACATTCGGTGATGCGCTCATGTCCAAGTTCAAGAACAAGAACGTGCGCCTGATGGCTTCAGTGTCCGCGCTTGTGGTGAGCGTATTCTATCTAATCCCGCAGATGGTGGGCGCTGGGTCGATAGTCCAACCCCTGCTCGGGCTGAGCTATGAGACCGGTGTCATAATCGTCGGGCTCATCGTGGTGCTCATCGTCGCCACGGCAGGAATGGTATCCACCACCTGGGTTCAGTTCATCAAAGGCTTTCTACTCTTATTTGCAGCATTAGCTCTCACGATCGGAGTGCTGTGGACCGCCGGTTTCGATCCGCTCGGATTCATCAACCACTTCATCAACAATCCGGCCGTGGTGATACCGTCGAAACCGCCGACGCAGACGGTCCCTGGCTCGGTTTTCATGTCTCCGGGGCTTAAGTACAAAGACCCGCTGGACTTCGCCTCCCTGGCCTTGGGCTTATTCCTGGGGACCGCAGCCTTGCCCCATATCCTGATCCGATACTACACCGTACCCAAGCCATCCGATGCCAGGAAGTCGACGGTGGTGGCCATCATCGCCATCGGCGGGTTCTACGTGCTGACCCTGTTCCTAGGACTGGGGGCCAATTACTTCGGCACCTGGGACCCTACTAATCAGAACCTTTCTGCGCCGTTGCTAGCCGATAGGATAGGAGGGGAGGCGTTCTTTGCCATCATCTCGTCGATAGCGTTCGCCACCATCCTTGGAACGGTGTCGGGCCTGATCATGGCCGCCGCAGGCGCGATAGCGCACGACATCTACACCGAGATCATGGGCAGGAAGGGCGACGATCGAAAAACGTTACGCATCTCAAAGATCACGGCAGTGGTGGTCGGAGTGATCGCGATATTCCTGGGCATCCTCATGAAGGACCAGAACGTTGCTTTCCTGGTAGGGTTGGCGTTCGCGATAGCGGCCTCGGCAAACATCCCTGCCCTGATCTGCACGCTCTTCTGGAAGAGGGCCACGGACAAAGGCATCATCTCCGGCATCATCGTCGGTTTGAGCCTGGCGATACTACTGATCCTCCTCAGCCCGACCTTCATGGGCCATGGGGCGATATTCCCGCTCAACAACCCCGGCATCGTCTCGATACCGGTGGGATTCGCGACCACCATCAGCGTGTCGCTGCTGACCAAGAAGGACGTTGACAAGGCTCCAAATAATAAAGCGATAAAGGGCTGAACTTAGCAAATAAACCTTTTACACCTTTACAATGATCACACATTTTGAGCGCATCCTCCGCTTCTATAGCTTGCACCAGCCTCTCTATATATTATCAATATAATTATATATTATATTCAATTCAATAAAGCTTCGTGAAAATAGTAGCTTCGGAGTCTGAGAATCGATTGAGACATTCAGATGGGGGCATATTTATAGGGAATTCTCGAATAGTAAGGTAGTATGACTCAATCTCTGATTAGGGTCCTGGTTGTCGATGATGAGTCAGATATTTGCGATTTGACAAAGCATTTCCTGGAGTTATCAAAGAAATTAGAAGTGGACACGGTCCGCTCGGTACAGCAGGCAATGACCGAGCTCGCAATAAGGCACTATGACGTCATCGTGTCAGATTACAAGATGCCAGAAGAGGATGGCATCCAATTCCTGAAAACGCTACGGGTTGCAGGCGAAAGGACGCCGTTCATTCTATTCACTGGAAAAGGACGAGAAGAAGTGGTCATCGAGGCGCTGAACAGTGGTGCAGATTCTTATCTGCAAAAAGGTGGCAAGGCTTTGCCCCAGTATGCAGAGCTCGAACATAGAATATTAGAAGTAGTGCAGCGTCATCGAGGGAAGGAGGCGTTGTTGGAGAGCGAGGCTCGATTCCAGCAGTTGACCGTACATGGTGGCATTGTCATCTGGGAAATCGACGCGGATGGTCTCTTCAAATATGTCAGTGGTGCATCCGAAGTTGTTTGGGGAGGATACCACCCGGACGAGCTGGTGGGTAAGAAATTCTTCTACGAACTGACTCCTGAAGCCGAACGGGAGTCGTTCAAGGCAAAGGTCTTCGAGATGATCAAGTCTAAGGAACGATTCGTGAACCTGGAGAACCCGATGATGACCAAGGATTGTCGGGTCAAATGGGTCTCCACCAACGGAATCCCCCTGTTGAACGACGATGGTACACTTCGAGTTTATAGAGGAAGTGACACTGACATCACTGACCGAAAGCGAGCGGAGGCGACGCTATGGACGATGGCCGCTCGAAATGACGCAATTCTAGCCGCTGTTCCCGACATCATGACGGAAGTTGATGACCGCAAACGGATCACCTGGGTTAACCAACCTGGTTTACAGTTCTACGGAGAGGATGTTGTCGGTAGGGAGGCTTCTTACTATTTCGAAGGGGAACAGGAAACCTATACCAAAGTTCAACCCCTGTTCGATGGCAGTGACGAAATCATTCATCTCGAGAGCTGGCAGCGCCGAAAGGATGGTCAGAAGCGTCTTCTTTCTTGGAGTTGCAAGACACTCAAAGATGAAGAAGGGCGCGTGACCGGCGTGTTGTCGTCCGCCCGCGACATCACCGATCGCAAACGCGCAGAACAAGAACGCGAGGTGGTGCATGCGATAGGTGAGGCCATCAACACCAATGCGAGTCTCGACGAAATACTGCAGGTCATTCACAATAACATTAAGAAAGTGATGTATGCAGAGAATTGTTACATCGCACTCTGGGACGCAAGCACAGGTATTATGTCGTTTCCTTTCTTTGTGGACCAGATCGATCCCAAGCTCGCACCCAGGGCGAATCACAAGGGCCTGACAGAATATGTTCTGAGGATCGCAAGACCACTTCTGTTGGACCTCGAATCGCTTCATGAACTGGTCCGGCAAAATGAGGTTGAGATCATTGGGACACCACCCGAATCGTGGTTGGGAGTGCCGTTGTCCATTCAATCAAAAACGATAGGTGTCCTAGTCGTCCAGAGCTATGAATCAGGAAATAACTATATGGATGCCGAAAAGGATTTACTCGTAACGATTGGAAATCAGGCGGCATTGGTTATCGAGCGCAAGCGGGTGGAGGATGCGTTGCAGCAAAGCGAGAAGAGATACCGCTTGCTGGTGAACAGCGCCGCCGAAGCCATCATCGTTGCGCAGGACGCGATGCTACGCCTGGTCAATCCCGTAACTGTCGCAATGATGGGTTTTTCAGAGCAGGAACTCATGTCAAAGCCTTTTCCAGCGTTCATCCATCCAGACGACGGTGCCATGGTAGTCGAGAATTATCAGAAGCGGATGAGGGGCGAGGCTGTCCCGGCTCGCTATGCCTTTCGGTTCCTGGCAAAAGATGGAAGAGCCATATGGGTGGAGATCAGTGCGGTCCTGATCGACTGGGAAGGGCGCCCCGCGACCCTGAACTTCCTAACTGACATCACCGAACGCAAGCTCGCAGAAGACGCGCTGCGCCAAGCTAATGCCAAGCTGGGTATCTTGAACACCATCACCAGGCACGACATCAACAATCAGATGACGGTCGTTAAAGGCTTCCTCGAGCTATGTAAGCAGCGCGAGAAAGACCCTGAGCTAGCTCGATATATTGAAAGGATCTCATATGCGGCAGCCAATGTGCTGGGGCAGATCGACTTCACCAAGGACTACCAGGAATTGGGCATTCATGCACCGGCTTGGGCCTCGTTCGGTCGAAAGGCCGTTAATGCACTAGCCACACTCCATCTTTCGGGAGTGGCGCTGGAGGATTGGACGGAAGGCGTGGAGGTCCTGGCCGATCCACTGGTGGAGAAGGTGTTCTACAATCTGATAGACAATTCCGTGCGTCACGGTGGGCACGTCACTCGCATCAAGATGAGCTCGGAGCAGACTGAGGACGCCATGCTGATCGTGTACGAGGACGATGGCGTGGGCATCAACAATGAGGATAGGAAGCACTTATTCGAGAAAGGCTTCGGCAGGAACACCGGTTATGGTCTGTTCCTCATCCGGGAGATACTTGCCATCACTGGTATCACCATAGTGGAGAAGGGCCAGGCCGGCAAAGGCGTCCGCTTCGAGATGCATGTGCCCGCCGGGGCATGGCGGTTCAACCCGCCTCGATAGATTGTTTTCCGACTTTGGATTAACCATCGTGAAGTAATCCAAATGCGATAATGAATGCTGGTGCCGCTTACCATCAATGCCATATGATTGACTGGCTAATAATATCATCGATGATTTCGACAGGTATCATTTTTATAATCTGTCGTCTTAATTTTGTTCACTAGGAGGATCGATATAAGCATTCATCGAGGTAAGAAATGTTCGAAGTCAATTCGACATCCGAGTGTCCTAATTCGGATCACAAGTTGCCTTCTTCCAAGAAAGCCAATAAGAAACTCAAGCCTCATAGCTTCGCCAATCTGACCGCATTGATGCAAAGCTGGCAACCCAGCGACCCTTCCGTCTCGCGTCGACTTCTCGTCAATGAGGTTCTGATGATGCTGGAGGGAAAGGAATACTCCTGCGTCAAATCCTGCATACCGGCAATAATCGTTGATAAGCAATACCCGGTAGACCTGTTGCACTATCATTCGGAGCAGGACTTGAACGAGTTCTTGGCTCGAATGCTCTGGATGCACCAGGAATTCAATTCTGCAATAGGCATACTGCTGGGCGTTCCGGACGAAGAGACCGCGGCCAAGGTGGAAGAGGCCTATGAGAGCATTCTGACGACCGACGAAGATTGCGTCGTATTATTGATGTAGCTCTTTGATACCCTTCATTAGCCGGATGTAAAGACACGACGTCATCGCAGAGGTGAGATAATCATGGCAAAGAGCAATCTGACCGTTGATGACTATCTCGCGAACCTCCTATAAGATAAACAGTCCGCCCTCGGGAAGCTTCGCAAGACGATCAAGGCTGCAGTGCCGGAGGCCATTGAGACCATCAGCTATCAGATCCCAGCCTTCAAGCATCCAGGTCATCTGCAGTCGGCTTCGGCGCCTCCAAGAACCATTGCACTTTCTTCCTGATGAGCACTTCCGTATTGAACGCCTTCAAGGGAGATCTCAAGGATTACGAGATTGGCAAGGGCTCCATCCACTTCTAGGCTAACAAACCTCTACCATCTTAGCTCGTGAAGAAGTTCTTCAGGGCGCGTATCGCAGAGAATCTGGCGTTATCGAAGAAGAAACAGGTTATTCCCACTGAATGGAAGATGACCACATATAGTGATATTTCCCTTTACTGGCATTGAAATAGATATTTGAATAGGTCATCAGAGGCTTAAGAATTTGGTTGAGATCGTTTGCGACAATCCCTTTTTCTTCAACCACCTTCATTAATTCTTCTTTCCCCATTCCATCTGGTTCTGCATCATATAATATGTTCAGAATGACTTCAGTCTGCAACCGAGGGTCTGGCCCAAGTAATCCTTCTTCCATTTGCTCACCCTTCGCGGGGTTATCTATGATTAGGCAGTCTCAGGATATATTAGATGGTGCAAGTCTCAGAAACATGCTGATCTGATTCATTAGAAGCTGTCAAGGGTAATATTTAGAAGAGGATAGTGGTGCGGGCGTCGGCGCGCGATATCGAGTCAATCCAGATGGTCAGGAAATAAATCTCAGAAATCGAAAATTCGACTCAAACCCTTTCCATTTTTTTCTCTTCCATTGTTGGGGCTATGCCTAGGTCCGGAAGTCTTAGATGAACGCGTTCAACGCAAAACAATTGACCCCTAGCGCCACGATGAGAGCGAATGTTAGTTGAAAGGTTGCCGTCGACGACGCCTGGAAGGCGTGCATGATCGGGCCAACCGCATTCGACAAGTTGTCGCTAATGGAAAGGGCCCTCTCAATGTTTGATCATTCAATCATTACGAGTAGCGCCCAAAATGTCATGATCAAACCGATGGTGATTGAGGCGAGTCCAACCCATCCAAGAATATTCATCAAGGATATCGTTGATCCTTCATACCCAGATGCATTAACAAACGTTGTGAATCCGAAAAGGTAAGCCAACAGCCCGCCCCCTATCACAAGAATTAATCCCGTTGCCAGAATATTCTTTTTTTCCATTGATTCCCTTATGGTATACCCATCACAGAGCCTTAAGATTATCAACGCAAGAAAAGGTAATTGGCTCGACTTGTAGTTCCGATATCGCTTGCCTTAATTTGCACCGAAAAAGGCGCATCGAAATTCAGCGGCTTTAGTGCCAATCATTCAATGGCGGCATCTTTAAACCTTCTAAGTTATGGACGTTAATCTATTCATCATAGCATTACTGGCTTCTCGACTAAAGCCATTCGGCTTCCTTACATCCCTTATGTCCAGTTGCTTGTCATCAGCTAAACTCCAGGAATCGGGAGAGGAAAGCAAGCCGAGACTTTCAATATGAAGATTGTTGGCATCTCTCAGTCATGGTTATTTAAGGCAAAATTGGTGAATGGCGGCAGGTTGGGGTTAAGGTGGCGACCTGCTATCTCCAGGAGGAAAACTCCTGCCGCCATTCCTCAATTCTTCTTTTGTTATTTGATTAAAACAGTAATAATCTATATTGTCTATGATTTCGTAATTCTAGTAAGGACTATTCGCCCAGGCCAGGCAATATATTTATACAGAACTCTCAATCAGGCAATCAAGATATCCTGAAATGGACCGAGGAGCACACACTAATGACTCTTGAGAATAGCAAGGTTTTAGGGGAGATCGGGGCGCTTCTCATGGTTCTAAGCCCATTCACTGGAGCCTATTCTGCCGTTCCAGGATTGATCGGTTTTGTGCTTTTGATCGTCGCCTTCAACGGCTTGGCAGATCACTACAAGGATAGAAGTATTTTCAATAACGCGCTGTATGGTGGTATAATCTTCATCGCTGGTGCCGCTATTGCAGTGTTTATCGTAGTCATTGCCGCTGCTGGCATGCTTTCAGCATTAGGTATGCCAATTTCCAGCTGGTCTAACCCGACCGCTTGGCAGAGCATAGACTGGAAGAGCGTGAATTGGGCTACATTGGCACCTTTTATTGGGGCGATTGTCGGAGCATTGGTCATTCTGGTCGCGTTTGCCGTGATAGCGGCATTCCTGATCAGAAAGTCTTTGAAAGCACTCGCTCAAAAATCTGGAATCGCAATGTTCGCCACGTGCGGAACGATTCTATTCATTGGAGCCATTCTAACAATAATCATCATAGGAATTGTCCTGCTGTGGATAGCTTTGATTCTGCTAGCGGTGGCATTCTTCCGATTGAGGGCCGAGCAAACTCAATATCCTGGCGCAAATGCATAGAAAGGTTGGCTCATTGTTGACAGAAGGAAGAATTGAATGAGTAAACTGCGCAAGGAAAGCATCCTGTTTATATGTACGCATAATTCAGCGAGATCGCAGATGGCAGAGGGGCTTGTGAACCGCGATCTTGCAGGTGATTACGAGGCGAGAAGCGCTGGGACAAAGCCCCGTGCAGTGCATCCAATGGCCGTCAAGGTCATGGCTGAAATCGGAATCGACATATCTCGCCAGCGCAGCAAACATTTGGACGAATTCAAAGGTCAGGAATTTGATTATGTTGTGACCCTTTGCAGCGATGCTGAGGACATATGCCCCTTCTTCCCGGGCAAGGAGCACTCGCACCAAGGTTTCCAAGATCCGTCGGCAACAAAGGGCGACGAGAAGGAGAGGCTGGAAGCATTCCGTCACGCCCGTGATAAGATTCACACATGGATTGAAGCAACTTTCAAAGGCTGATTCGACTGACCCGGTGGATGTCAATATATCTTTAAAGATATGGCTAAGTGAAGAAATGAGATATTATCTACAAGCTTTGCAACTTGCCTACAAATCTGCTAATAAATAGATTAGAGACACATGAGCGAGCCAAGGAAAATTGGGAGAGGATATCATGAAGGCAATTGTCTGCGCAAGATATGGACCACCGGACCTTCTTAGGCTCGAAGAGATCCAAAAGCCGATGCCAAGCGACGATGAAGTCCTTGTGGAAGTCCGCGCGTCATCCGTGAATTACAATAACCTTGCTCTAGTGAGAGGGAAACCGTTCATGGCCCGCCTAATGGGAGTTGGGTTTCTAAAACCTAAACATAAGATTCCTGGGAGTGACATAGCTGGGCGGGTTGAAGCGGTTGGCAGTAATGTGAAGCAGTTCAAGCCAGGTGACGAGGTATTCGGGATGCTTTCTTGGGGTGCTTTTGCCGAATATGTGTGTGTTCCTGAGAATGCATTAGTCCTGAAACCAGTCAATTTATCGTTCGAGGATGCAGGGGTCGTACCTGAAGCAGCGCTGGTCGCCTTGCAGGGTCTTCGCGATAAAGGAAAGATTCAGCCTGGGCAGAAGGTTTTGATTTATGGTGCGTCCGGTGGTAACGGTACGTTTGCAGTGCAGATTGCTAAATCCTTCGGAGCTGAAGTGACAGGAGTGTGCAGCACCAGAAATATAGAGATGGTCCGCTCGCTTGGTGCCGATCACGTCTTTGATTACACTAAAGAAGACTTCACTAAGAACAGGGAGCATTATGACCTGATCCTTGCCACTACTGGCTATCGCTCAATTTTCGATTACAGGCGTGTGTTAAGTCCCAATGGAATTTATGTCGCGACCGGAGGTACCATGAAAGGTCCAAAGGCTATGGCGCAGGTTTTCCAAGCCTTGCTCCTGGGGCCATTGATTTCAATGACTGGGAGTAAGAAAATGGGTATCATGACACTGAAAAAAAGGCAACAAGATTTGGTGATTATTAAAGAGCTTCTTGAAGCCGGCAAAGTAAAACCTGTTATAGACAGACGTTACCCATTAAGTGAGGTCGGCGAAGCTCTCCGGTATTATGAGGAAGGACACACCAAAGGAAAAGTGGCACTAATGTTCGATACATTTCGAAATTAATTATTTCTGATGTTGGGTATTTCATATGATGGGGTTAGAAAAGATTATATGAAGGATGTTCCAAACTCAGAAGTATCTTGAGGACACCTTATGGTCAAAGTCAATGAGAAGAAAGGGAAGAGAATCCTTGTGATAGAAGATGCCGATGAAAAGAAGGAGGAGGGTGAATCGGAGGGTTCTGGAAAATATCTTGCTTCGCAGGAAATTGCCGCCGAAAGGAATGGAGATCATATAGAAGCGGCTCTTACCAAAGCGGAGTTGGCTAAAAAGGGAGAGCATAATAAAAAAGCCCTTGAGTTCGATTCTGGTTTCGGCTGGGTCGAGCTTCATGGTAAAAGGTACGATTTCGACATAATTGTCCACGTGGACGGTTCTATAACGAAGAGAGAAAATGGGCTCTCTAAGAAGAAAAAGGAGAAGTACGGTCATACCCCCCTGACAAGCAAAGAGCTGAAGGAACTGGTAAGAGAAGCTCCAGCTATGATCATCATCGGAACGGGGCGTAGCGGTACAATGCCCCTGACCCCTAAGGCCGAGAGATTTCTTGCTGATTACCAATCTTTCGTTGACAAGACTCCGAACGCCTTAGAGAGGCTGGTAACTGTTGAGGAAAAAACGGTTGCCTTATTGCACGTAACTTGCTAGTTCCTGAATAAATATAAAGGGATCACAGGTACGTAATTCCAATGTTCCAGCTATCAGGGCATCTCCACAAATCTGTCAGCAAATGAATCCGGCGATTTCAAATTCATTCCTTCGTACTTCAGGGACAGAAAACGTCCTGGTCCATTAACAAAAAGGGACGGACCGGGTGGAAGCTTTTGGCATATGGATGGCCGAAAGAGTCCCGGTCCGCCAATAAGTCACTGTTAAGTTCAACTATAAAAATCAATAGACAATAGAAACAATATCAAGGGTGTCAGCTGCGATACAATTCGACGTTCAGGCCAAGAATGAGTTGGATGATATTTAGCCCGATTGGATCCCCCAAAATTGACTCATTATCGATATCATGCCACATCCCGATTTGCCGGATGACTGTGACACATTGTATCAGGGTATCATTTTTCGATTCTATATACTGCCCTCGCCGAGTGGTGCGTGTCGAGGCTTATGCTTCCCGAATGCCCATAGATCACGATACCTCCAAATCGTCGCCCTTGGGCTTAAGGACGATCTCGCTCGGTTCCTTATTCAATGCTCGGCCGTCCTTGATGACAAGGCGTCCGCTATCGGCACTTAGGTCTATTCCATAACCCGATAAGAACAGGATTTTCACGGCGTTTCGCCCACCTAGCCAGATGTCAATAAATGATATGGAAGAGGGTATATTTGGGAGTATCTGGTCAACTCATTTCAATCTAATATTATCTAATTAGATAATACTAAGAATCTTATCCAGCCATTCAAAAATTGAAATTCGCTCCTCCTCCCAACTCATCCCTTTATTCCAGAGTGTCGGTTGTTTAAACTAATTTGAAAAACATACCATATCGGGGTGCTTAAGTTGATAGCTGACCCAGTACCATACTTGTTAAAATCGAGTCCATCTATCAATTACTTCACCCGGCGTGACCTACTTGGAGAACCCTTGGACAACCTCAGTGAAGTCTGGCAGCAACCGGAGGTTGCCAACCTGCTCAGGGGGCAAAAAGAAGACGGTTCCTGGGGGAAGCCAGGTGGTTACCCACCTCACCATAGACCAATGATTGCAACTTACAAACGGTTACGCCTTTTGATAAGTAGATACGAGTTCGACAGGAAACACCCACAGATCAAGGCAGCCTCTGAGTTCATATTCAGCACCCAAACCCCTGAAGGCGACTTCAGGGGGATGATCGGTGACCAGTACGCGACATACTACACTGGAGAGTTGACAAGCCTACTTGTGATGGCAGGATATGACGAGGACGAGCGCATTGATCATGCCTTTCGTTGGCTCCTCTCCATGCGACAGGACGACGGCGGTTGGACCATCCCCAACCTCACCCTCCCGCCCGGAAACAGGAGAGCAAGAATCATCGCACTGACAGGTGCTCCAGCAGAAGTAATACTTTCAGATAGATCGAAGCCATTTAGCCACAATTGGACGGATATGGTACTCAGGGCTTTCGCTTCCCACCAAAGGTGGAGAACAAGTCATGAGGCTTTACGCGCAGCTTCACTCCTCAAATCACGATTCTTTAAGCCGGATGTGTATCGCGGTTACCAGAACTCTAATTATTGGGTGCGGTTCATCGGATGGTGGCCGAATCTGCTCACTAGCTTGGAGTCTCTCAACCACCTCGGGTTCAAGATGGAAGATCCCGATATATCGAAAGCGTTGTGGTGGTTCCGAGATAACCAGGAGCTTGATGGATCTTGGCGGACTAGCTACTTCCCGGGAAATGCCATGAATCCAAAACTGGAGCAAGCGGAGCGGGCTTGGGTTACTCTTAGGGTGGCAAGGATATTCAAGGGATTCACTTAATTTTATTTTGATTCGCAGCCGGAACCTCACCTCGTCCCCTATCATGTCCTTGCTTATCCTCGCGGAGGCATTCAACAACTCACTACTCTTCCAATGGCATTACTCGAGGTAGATCACAGAATAAGTGGAATGATGAAAAAAAGGAACATGGTTTTAGTGTTTGGTTGCGAACCACCAGACGCCTACGAGAAGCATCAAGAACCCGAGGACCAATAGGTCCGTGCCTAGTCCCGACACCCGTAACGAGCTGTGAATAGTCGTGACGGCAATTCCAGCGATCACTAAGATAATTCCCAAGATACCCAGTATCATGACGTGTCTGCTGACGCTCATACCGAACAGTTTCATGTCGGCCATACAATCACCTCCTCCGCTTGTATTCGATCGTTCTCCGATTACTCCTCCCCACGCCACATCGGAGAACGCTAGGAATGTGTACCGATGCATTGAGGTATTTAATCCAGGCCGGAAGTGGTCTTTCACCTAATGAATCAAGTGAATCAGCGCCTTTCTGTCCGAATATCGGCGTAAGACTAGAGTCCTCAAGCCAACTGGTGGTTACGGCTCGTCTCAGAACCTGAACCTCACCGAATCCTTTCCCAAACATTAGGTGGTCAGTGAGCCTAGATTTTTAGAGGGAATAAAATGAAGGCTGGCGACAAGAGACTCACTGTGGTCCTGCTTTTGGGAGGATTCTTGGTCTCCTTTGTGTGGTCGGCCATCTATTGGCAAGTCTTGGACCTCGCCACTTATCCACCAAAGTGGATTGTTCTAGCTCCATACACAATCGGCATCGCCATCATGTGGCTAGGGGTAGCAAATTACACGAAGAATTCTGGGTTTAGATCCCGAACTAGTATGTCGGTCTCCACCTTTGCCATCATTGTTTTTATAATGATCATCTTGTCATCCTTTCTTGTTTTAATGTGGATTTCGTTCGGCTATTTGTAGCATTATTTGATGAAATATGACTTTTTTTTTAAGAATTATGCAAATGATATAGTCCATTAACGGAGCCCGAACCTCACCGAATCTTCTCGTGAATATTCTTAATATCCCCGGCCCTAATTTAATATGATGAGAGATGGTCAGCAAGAGGCGGGAGATTGTTGTTTTAATAATAGCTGCTCTAGTCGTGAAATCATCCCTAAAATGAAGGGAGAATTTGTTTCATATCTCCACTCCGAATGCGTCACCGAACTCCTCCACATTTCTGAACTGTGACAGATACTTCTTCCCCTTCGGGGTCATCAGATAATAGGCCGTTTCGCCGTCTAGCTTTCTCTCCAGAAGGCCCAATGATGCCATTTTGGAAAGATGAATCAACAATCGCTCGTAGGAAAGGTTGGCTTTATGAAGCAGATAGGTCACCTTGCTCGGCTCATTCTCTTGAATGGCCCTGAGTATGTCTGCGTATATACGGCATCTGGAACGGTATTGCGTTGCCCCTTCAGTCATCGGAAGACCTTCAGGCGCAACAATGCAATAAGAAAGGCGATATAGCCTGCAAGCTCAAACGAAGTGACCAACACGTTACCGACGGAATAATTAGTACTGGGCAGATAATGCACAAGATAATTGAAGACGCCATACCCTTGGCCGAAGAGAAGGCATACGAACCCCATCATGACGATAAGCGTATTCTTCGTCTTTTTGGCACGGTAGTAGGAGAACAATGAGATGGCAATCAGGATTATCAGCAAATAACTAATATTTGTGAGGATAAAATTGAGGAGATACAAGGTTGGTGCGATGCCGAATTCGGAGTCAGAATAGCTATAATTGAAGAGTAGTGTGTATACGATGAAACTAATCTGAGCCAAGAGCAGAACCCCGCCGATGATCCACTGTGCCGTGGTGATCTTGATAGCTTGTGTTCTTCTTTCATCGAAATAGACGTAGGCAAGAAGAGCGAAGGGCAGAAACGAAGCAGTGGAGAATATGAAGGAGATGTAGTACAATTGACTTAGAGTCCAGCCGGAGGATTCTGATTCGATGCCTGAGTAGGTAAGAAGATCGATGGCAAATGGAATCGATAGGAGCAGGAAGGCGACTGAAAGATAGAGAAGCCTCCAATTGCGGAACCTCAAATAACTGCCAAGGGCAATAAACATGATGCTAATCGAAATTGGGGTGATCAAGATGCGCATTATCGTCAGAAAATTATAGAGGTCCGCGTCGTTCAGGGCTCCCATCCCCCGCTCTTCTTCTTCACGACACATAAGATGACGAGTAAGCCAGCCATGATCAATATTGAAATGATAGCTATCAGCCATTGCTGATTGAGGCCCGGATCGACATAGGACGGTGTTCCCTTGACGGCAAATACATAACCTTGGAAGCTAGCCCATACATCCAGCTGGCCGGTAAAGTACACGGTGCCGTTCGGACCGATAGCCACCTCCTTCCCCCCGTTAAACGACATGCTGTCGTCCAGAGGCGAGGGGGCATGCATTACGTCTTGTTGCCAGATCGTCGTGCCATCAGTCTTAAGCGAAAAGAAAAAGTGTTCAGAAGCAACGTAGATTATCCCATCAGCGCTCATGGCCATCGGACCGTTCTCGTGTAGAATGATCCAGTTCGGTTTGCCGTTCGGATCTAGTGACATGATTCCGGGCATTAATCGTTCCCCACTGCTTGAATAAAGGTTTGATATATTGGAGAAGGCCACGTACACGTTTCCCAGCCTATCGATCACCGGAGGCAGCTGGATCTCACATTTCTTCAGTTCATAGTTCCAATACAGCCTGCCATTTGGGTAATACTTGAACAAATGGGCGGCATAGCCGTAATCGTTGGTCACAATATAGATGCTTCCAGTATCATCAATAGATATGGATTGAACATCCCCAAAAGCGGGTGGTAATGTGACATGCCACCTGATTGTTCCATTGGAATCGATCGAATACAAAATTCCATCACTAGACATGGCATTAATCGTGGAATTGGTGCTGACTGCGATAAGACTCTTTAAGAAAGGAACAGAACAGCTCCAGGCCAACGTGCCGTTGGGATGCAACGCCATTATTGCGCTGGTGTTTTGGTTGATCAACGGAAATATCAGCTCGCCATTGGGACTGGCAATCAGCTGATCAGACTCATCGAGGCCCCCTCCGGGTGCAGCGTACTCCCATTCAATCGAGGCATTCTCTGGATTCAAAGCTCTTATCCTAAAATCATATAGAAATTGTTGAGCCCCAGTGATGGGATCTGCTGGGGGTTGCTTTGCCACGTTGGCCATGCAGTAGATTGTTCCGTCCTGACCTATGGCGATGTTATTGCCGACATTGCCAGGCCCAACCGTGGCATTTGTGAACCATTTCATAGTGCCATTGGGATTGAGCGCTACCAGGCCATTCTCTGAACCAGTGGCAAGATCCTGTTTCTGCGAATAAATCGTGCCATCTGGACCCACATAAAGCCCTTCTAGTGCTGCATGCGAACCAGAACCAGCCATTTCGTTCGTGGAAAAGATCAATCGACTTTCATTTCCGACATTGGTGGTATTGTAGATGCTAAGTCCAGAATGTTGTGAGTTGCCACCCGCCATCGTCCAGCCACGGCTCGGAGGGCTAGGGCTGGCTATTGCGACACCAGCGATGAGCGAACTTGCTAGTAATAGCCATGCTACTGACATGGCGAGTAAAATTCTCTTCAGATCAAGCCCTCCATCTATCTCTGATGACATCAACGAGAATGTTATTAATTGGGTTTGTGGACGATAGTTCTCTGTTTGCAATCGAGATCTTCATGAGGGTCTGATAAGTTAGAATTGATTTTGTTTGGGTAAATACTGGTAACAAGCTCAGAGTACGAACCTCACCGTGCCCTCCTTCGCCTGGCAGTCAGCTTCGTAGTTGCAATGGGATTCGGACTGCAAAGTTTAAGCATGGGATAAAGGGGTCAAGGCATCAGTATCAATCGAAGCGTTACGTCTTCTTGCCCTTGCCGTCATGCCTTAGGCTTGCTCCGAGAAGGATGATCAATAATACGAGGATGATACTGCTAATGGCCAGTAAGTCCGCCCAAAACTCTCCATATTCCCAAAAATGGGAAGCTTGAATCAAACCATAATCCAGCATAGGGTCAACATCCCCTATCCGTGTGAACGGTAAGGATTGTTCCGCCAAGGGAGTGTCATTAACCCTCCATGAAGCCATCGCCATTGTACCGTTGTAGAACATCAGATATATGCTCCATCGGCCCTCCGGGATATGCCCCATCATCGTACAATTGATGATTAATGAATCGTTTATTTCTAAATGCCTAGAAATAGGGTCTTGGCTACCGCTTGCATTGGAGAGAAGAATCTCCAGGTTGATTGTGCTGTTGTACGATTCACGGCTTTGGTCAACGACCCATAATAGTTTGGCCTGACCACTGGAATTACCTCCATGGTCACCCGGAGGAACCAGGATTATCCCGCATTGAGAGTATCTGACCCATGGCGTAAACAGCCCCAAACTCACAAGGATTTTCCCTTCAGGTGTCGCCGTGACCTTTAAGATCGCCCCTGTAGGGGTGGGATCGCCATAAGCCCTTGGATATACCATGTACGTTGCATTCACAAATGAGAGGATGACAAGCGCAAGGACGATCAGGATCACAACTATCATGACCTTGTGCTTCCTCTCGAACTTAGGCACGTTATAAAGAATGCTCATCCAGGAATTAACATTTACGACGATGGAATGCTCGTTCAGAGCATCATCACCATACTATTCGAACCTCACCTCATCCCGATACCATCTCCCACGAAAAGTTCCATTGGAATGACAAGAAGTGAAATTGAACGATTCGATTATCATGGCTCATTAAATCCCAGATTATGAACTTATAGAATCGATAAATCACGGCCACAATAGATTCCTGCTGGCATATTGATATAATAAAAGGAGAGATTTGGAAATTGCGGCAGGAGCTCTCCTACTGGAGAAAGCGGTTTCCGCCTCACGCCCATTGCCTGCCGCCCTTTCCTTATTTTGCCAAGTTAACCTGTTTTAGTCTCCCTAAGCATTTCTTGAACCCTTTCTCGGTTGGCCCATAGACCGCAGCTGCCATCCTCTCCATGGAGCTGTGCGTGGTTCTCGCGGATCCTTTTAAGGAAGGTCGAGTTCAACGCGTCCTTCAATGACACCTCGTTCAGGTTCATGTCCGAATAAGGGGCGAAGGGGCACGGTTCGACATCTCCCTCAGCACTGATGTGAATGAATCCGCGTCCCGCGGCCAGGCATCCACCGGTCCTGTCCTCATCCCCAGGCACCGTGACAAAGAGAGCGGACCACTTTCCTCTAAAGACATTCATCTTTTCCATGATGAGCTTCCTTTGAACTGGTGTGATCATCCAACTCTCTGTACCTGGTTTTATCGGATTATACTCTAGAAACATGAAGAACTTGCATCCGATATCAACAAGGCTTTGGATGAAGGACTCGCTCAATATCGTATCGATGTTGTTCTTCGTGAGTGTGAGTGATGTACCGAAGAAAATGCTGTGCGCCTTGACGTTCTCCATTGTCTTAATCAATCTGGAATAGATGCCCTTGCCCCGGATGTCGTCCGTTTCCGTCTCGCATCCTTCAAGGCTTATCAGAGGGGTGATGTTCCTTTGCTTCTTCAACATGTCAATGGTTGCATCATTTACGAGCAGACCATTGGTGAAAACCAATAAGAGCATGTCAGGAAAGTCCTTCGTCATCTCGAAGAAAGATGGTCTAGTGAAGGGTTCCCCGCCCGCCACCACTACGAAAGAGATTCCCAGTTCATGTGCTTGTCTGATGATGTCACCCAGCTGCTGATCCGTCAGTTCCCTCTTCACCTTCGGGCGAGTTGCCTTTTCGTAGCATCCTTTGCAGTTGAGGTTGCATTGGTGCGTGATTGAGAATATCATAATCGGGGGAACATGGGTACCTTGCTTTTCCCATTCCTCCCGCGTCCTTGCAGCCTTCTTCTGCCACCGATAGGTTCTAAGGAAGAAGAGAGCTTGAGAAGGGTGCCTTATGCTGACCTTAATCGCATCTCTAAAGAATATTTTCAATGTGTTATTCAAAACAAATCTGAAGGAGTTATCGTCAGAGGTCGTTGCTGTCATTCATCCTCTGACAACCAGTGGTTCATCTTAAAGATTTACTATATACATCCCTGCCTAACATCCTTGAAAGCCAAGCCTTCAACGTGGAGTAATAAGTTAATCAAGCCGAAAGGATCGAAGTTTATCCTCAACGACAGTCTAAGAAACAGTGACTATCTCAATAAACAGATCTCCAAGGACGGAAGCAAGTTATTAATGGTTATCAAGGACGTAGATAGAGAAATCAAGATGCTCCTGGGCATGTACATCTGGGCATAGTTTTGAATCTCCGATTAAAGGCAATTAGTTTGTGCTTTTATGCTAAATGTGTATTCGAATTATGCGCCGTCGGCTCCTAGCCCATTTTCTTAGTGATAAATTTGAAACCCGAACCTCATCCTTCCTAGGATGGAAACGATACACCAGGTGTAAAGCAAGAACTCATCAATGGGGATAATCAGACTCACTCGTAGACTTATCGGAATAGTTTCTTACCTTGTTCTGTGATTTCGATAGCACCTATCTGTTTGAACATATCCATATTGTCAGTGACGTTCCAGTATTCTGCAAGCTTGCCATTGGCTATGCGATAGATGTCAACGCTCTTCGATGTTATCTTATTGCCAGTAGGCGCTAGTCCGAAGAACTCGCTTTTATGGGTCCCCATGTAAGAAAGGCGAACCCACACCTTATCCTCTTCAGCAATTATGTCTTCGATCGTTTCATGCCAATCAGGGAAGGCCTTGAGGCCCATGGCAAATAGTTGTTTGAGTCCTTCTCGGTCTACTTTATTGGTGTGGTCAACATAATCTGGTGCAATGAACTCGTCAAAATCCAAGTTTCGCCCATTGTAGGATTCAATCCACCTACGAACGATTGCCTTATTCTCTTCCAACGACATTTAATTCACCGATCCTAATTCCTCTTTATTTAATCTAAAGTCTTCTCTCCCCTTCTTCGCAGCCGCTCCATGATTCGTAAGATATAAATATAAAATTGACCATTAGTCAATATTGACCATGAGTCATATATGACCTATAGTCAATTAATGATGGATGAAAGGAGGGAGAGAAATGAACAACATCAAGACCAATGCCCTGATCCTTGATGGATCCAGAGAGGATGACGTAGAGGCAAGGGTTGCCAGGGAATCAATCATGACCGAGCTCGAGAAGGCAGGCATCAAATCCTCATGCTATGTCCTCAGAGACGAGGTTGTAGCTCCATGCATCGGCTGCTTCAAATGCTGGACCAAGACGCCTGGGGTCTGCGCTCTAAATGATGTCCAAAGGAACATCGACGCCGACATGGCAAAGTCAGACATGCTGGTGCTGATAACGCCAGTGACCTTTGGGGGCTACTCCTCCAATCTGAAGAAGGGCATGGACCGCTTGATCCCAATACTGTTGCCATTTTTCAAGAAGATAAACGGAGAGACGCATCATCCCATACGCCGTGGAAAGGGATGGGATGTGTTTGGAGTGGGGACTGTCCCCGAAAAGGATGACGGGAAGGAGCAGCTGTTCAAGGAACTTTTAGAAAGGAACTCCATGAACATGCACGCAAATCGCAAGGCCAGCTGCGTGGTCCTGAAAGGCTCGAGCGAGACAGACGTCCGCAACACTATCGCGAGCGAACTTAAGAAGGTGATCGCATGAGCGGCAAAGCGCTTCTAGTAGTAGGCAGCCCCAGGACAAAAAGCTCAAACTCTCATTTCATAGGTAAATATCTCATAGAAAAGATAGGTGAGAGAGGCTGGAGCGTGGATGAGGAGTTCGCCTACCAGGCGATAAAGAACCAGGACGTCATGACCAGGATCTTGAAAAAGATCGACGATTCTGATCTGGTCATTCTTGTCTTCCCCTTGTACGTCGATTCCTTGCCATCCCAGATGATCAAGTTCTTGGAAAACGTGAACGAGCAAAGGAAGGGGAAGGGTGGACCCCAGCCGCGTTTGGTCGCCATTTGCCAATCCGGTTTCCCGGAATCCAACCACTGCGACTTTGCGGTGAGGATCAGTCAGTTCTTCGCTCGAGACTCGGGCTTTGACTGGGCAGGCGGGCTCTCCATTGGCGGGGGTTCAGCGGTGCACGGAGTCGACCTAAATGAATTGGGAGGCATGGCGCGCAACCTCCGTAAGGCATTGGAGCTCACAGCAGCTTCCTTGGTCAACGGTGGGGATGTGCCCGTTGAGGCGAAGGAACTGACCAACAAGGGAGTCTTGGCCCCTTGGATGCTCAGATTGATAGTAAACCGGAGCTGGAAGAAGCAATGCAAGGTGAATGGAGTTGACATCAGGGCCATTTTTAATGATTAAGCTCATTAAGATGAGGAGCGGCCAAGAGGTGGAAACATGGTCGAAAGTACTTTGATGAAGCCGAGGAAGGTGCGGAAGAGAGCGGAACGCGAGAAGCGTATCGTGAAGGTGGCGGAGGAGCTCATCCTCTCCAAGGGCTTCGCCAATACCACCATCGACGAGATCGCGGCCAAGGCGGATGTTTCTAAGGGAGCGGTCTATCTGCACTTCAAGACTAAAGACGATATCTACTTCAGCATCGCCTCAACGGCGTTGGAGATCATGCTCAAGATGTTCCAGGAGGCCGTCATCCCACATAGGACAGGCCTGGAGAGGTTCAGAGCCATCGGCTATGCTTTCTACGACTTCACGAAAAGGTATCCAGAATATTCGGGACTGCTCTACGATGTCAACTCACCCAAACCAAACCAAGGTCTGACCAGCGAAAAGAGCTTCCAGACCTTATCCCAGCAGATCGGAGTCACAATGATATCATCTATCGAGCAGGGCATGCAGGATGGTTCTATTCGGCCGGATGTGGACTCTATGGCAGCCGCGCTGGTCATATCCTCCTCCTTGCAAGGGCTGTTGAGGACCATTATTGACGGGAAGGAGATGCTACGGCAGAGGGGCTTGGATGAGAAGTCGCTGATCGATTTCGCCATCGATCTCTATGGACGCTCCCTGATTAATCCCACTTGGACGGGCGAACTGTGCACCGGGACGGCCCCAGACGTCAAAAGAGCCTCGGCCAAGTCGCCCAAACCCCCTAAAGGCTGAGCCCGAACCTCACCGCGTCATGAAAAAAGAGAGTGAAAGTGTTTCGCCGTCCGAAGGCCTCGGTGCAAAATCAATTTAATTGAAACCAAAATCTATTAATCTAGATAAGCATGGGTTAACTTCCCGGCGAAGGAACCAGAATCATAATAAGAACTTAGGCACATCGGGTTTCGGCGTGAAGCATGCCACCTTTCTTTCCATTACAGTGAGACCAGCGTTCGCGAACGCTACCTCCAGTGCTTCCTCTATCAAGGTCTTAAGCGGCTCAGGCATCGAGCGAACCCTCGAGTTCAAAACAAATTCCCCATCTCCGATCAGATACCTTCCACCCTTTACGCCGTCCACCTGAATTGAATCTTCTACAAGGCTGATTTTAACACCGATGGTCGGGGAGCTAAGAAGAACTTTGATATGAGCGATATCCTCTGGTCTGAATCGTCTCGAAATGTCTTTCATCGCCCCCATAAGTAAATCGTATGAGTCGACCTTCTTGCCATTCGTTGTTATTTTGCACGCGATGCTGTACCAACCCATGGCCGCCTTCTCCATTGAAAAGAGCCTCTGGTCGACCGCCAATACCTTCTTCTGCGTCTCACGATCGGAATTGATGATTTCGAGCAACAGGGAAAGGTTACGATCATCTAAAGCAGAGAATTCAAAAATTTCTGCATCTGGTACCTCCTTGCTCACTTGCTGCTTAATCGCTCGGCTCTCATCAGATGTTAGGAGGTCCATCTTGGAAATGACTAAGAATTCGGCTTCATGCATCTGATGAATGGGGATCAACTTCCTATCTCCTAGTCCAAGTTCTTCGGATTGAGCTAGCTCATCATTCGCCCTGCGACCATCCACGACGACGAACAGAGGAAGCACCTGGAACTCGTTGCTATAATGGGATTTCATCGGAGCGATGACCGATGACATCAGGCTGGTAGATGTTCCGATCGGTTCAGCGATGATGATGTCAGGCCTCTTCATATTAACCAGACTCCGCGCGTTCTTTACGAACTCATCGAACTTCGTGCAGAAGCAAGCGCCAATGACCTCTCGCACATCGACCCCGGCGTTCTCCATGAACTGGGTGTCCACCAATACGTTACCCTGGTCATTCATGACCACCGCCACGGATTTTCCGCTTTTATTCAGTGCTTTTGCCAGATGCAATGCCAGTGTAGTCTTGCCTGCGCCCAGGTACCCGCCTATAAAAAGGATCTTGGTCTTTATCGTCAACGCTTCCATTCGGACCGACCGTATTCAGTGCATAGTAATAAGACCTTAGCCGGAACCCGTTTTGGAATAAGACACGTGGATGACATTGGGTTAATTCTTCCTTGTAAAAATCTTACCTCTGAATAGCTTCGAGGATTGGTCATACACTCGATTAACGGACTATAGAGGTATGAAAGTCTATTATTTGAGTTTAAACTCAACTTTTTATTCAATGACTTAATTGTAGGAGCTTGAACACGAGCATAGTCGCCTGAGGGATGATCATGTTGGGAACGTATCGAATCAATGAGGAGGAAATCGACTCATTAGACCTAAAATCGCTAATAATTTCGAGGGGGATCAAGGTGAGCAATAGGGTCTATGAAAAATTCGGTGAAACCAAACGCATCTATCCTGACCCCCTGACCTGCAATTGCTTCCTTTTGCCAGATCAGACTGTGGTCCAGATGACCGATGTCGCGTTGCATCTCAAGTATGTGAAATCGGCCATCTCCCTGGAAAACCTAAAGCAAATGAAATATTTCTTCCAGATAAGCACGCCATTCAGGTTAGACATCTCAGATTCTGGCAAAGCAGCTGTCTTCCACGATAGGGAACAGATCACTGAGGTGGATTTCCCAAGCGCTTCCCATTTCTATGAACAGATCACATCAGCAGGTCTCCCTTACCTTGGAAATGCAGTCCTGCAGGGTACTGAGTGGCTATCTTTCCAGTGCCTTTGGGCCTGTGACTATGCTAAAGCAGGTTACCCATGTCAATTCTGTTATTCAGGGATGGTGTTCGAGCAAGCCGCGAAGAAACATAAGCCTCTTCCACCAACAGTCAGTACGCAGGATGTTGTGGAAATTACTGATTATGCGATCAAGAAGGAAAAGAGCGCGAAGAGCATCCAATTGACTGGCGGGTCAACGATGAATCCCCAAGCGGAATGCGACCAAGTAAAGAACTATCTTGAGTGCCTGGACTCATCGGTTGGATTGAAGAACATCCATGAGGTTTTGGTATACACCACTCCACCGAGCGACCCTAAAGTGATCGACCGCGTCTTCGCTGCTGGAGCAGACAAGGTGGCTTGCAGCCTTGAGGTATGGGATGAAGAGCTTGCGAAGGTCATCACACCAGGGAAGTGGAAGTTCACCGGGCGCAAGAGACATTTGGATTGTCTTCGTTACATTTCAAAGGAGTATGGTCCCAATAAAGCTTGCAGCACTTTCGTTGTGGGGGTGGAACCGGCCGAGAGCTATCTGGCTGGAGCGGAGTACCTTGCTTCCGAGGGCATAGTCCCAATCGCCTCGGTTTGGATTCCGTTTGGCAGACCTGTCATGGGAAAGGCCCAAGCACCTGGCCTTGAATATTATCGCAAGATCAAGGAGGGGCTGGCGGATATCTACGTTAGGTATGACATCGAGCCTCCCGGGGGATTGGGTCTGAATGTCTGTCTATGCCGGGACGCTTGGAATCACCGTTCAGAGATACTGACGAACTCAGGGAAGGAGTGTTGCTCCTCGAAAGCCCCTAGCAAATTGATCTCCATCAACACTTGAGGTCGCGGCGGATGGCATGGAAGAAGTGGGTTGGCATAGGGCTCATCGGACTCTCAGGAGTTTGGTTCGCCGCGATGATCGTCGTTCCCTTCCTGTCCATTTCCTTAGAGGTAAAGGCGCTTCTGGAACTGATCTTCCTCGTTTTGATGGAATCGTTCTTCTGGCTTGGGACTCTCATAGTCGGAAAGCAAGTGATCTCCAAATTCTGGCATCATTTGAGGAAGAAATCATTGCGTGAGGATGTCACAGCTGGCCAAACCTTCATCGAAGTGCAACCTAGTGAGCATATCGGACAGAATTCTTCGGAATTGATGACAAGCAAGGAAAGCAAAGGCTTCGTCATTATGATGGAGAATCTACCCTATGCCATCATGTTGCTATTGGGTACTGCTATCTTCTTGGTGGGCTTGGACTTCACAGGCATTGGATGGCTTTCAGCCGGTCTTTATGTGCTTTACGGTATTATTGGGGTATTTTGGATTATCGTGTTTGTTTGCCCATATTGCCATAATTTCGGTATTGGTTGCTTCAGTGGTCATGGGCAAATATCCTCCAAGATCATGAAGAAAAAGGATGAGCAGGGGTTTGTGAGAGAATTCAAGAAGAATATACCTGCCATCATCCCGATATATATCATTCCCGTGATTGTTGGCATAGTGCTTTTAGTTCTGTCTTTCTCAATTATTTTGCTAATTCTCATCGCGCTATTCGCCTTAAATTCCTTCTATCTCTCTCCACGAATCTCGATGAAATATGCATGCTCTCACTGTTCGGTTAGGAAAGAATGTCCGTGGATGGGCGAGAATAGTATGTTCTCCAAGAAGATGAAATCCTAAGAATGGGCTTTCCATGGATTTGGACAGACACCCATAACTAGAACTTCACCGCTTCAAACTTGGTTCGATGACCGTGACATGCCGTAACAGGGTCATTTTGAAAAGATGAATACTACCCCCGGATAGTTTGTGCGGGGGGTGTAATTTGAACCATTTCTTCGATTGCTATGAATCATATTCAAACGTCATTTAGGCTATTGGGTAGATATCTGAATCAGTCGAGGCAGAAGCCCGAACGGTCTTGATTTTCGACGTAATGCGAGTTCATCCCCGACAAGATAATATTCAATGTGGCCTTACTAGTCGGCACTATGGAGAAGAAGGAGGCGTTTATGAATGGGGACGGCATCCCAGAAGGTGCTAAACCCCAACCTCGGGTTGCTCCAGAAACTAATATGATGGCATTCTCCAGTAAGGTAGTCTCGTTTATCGATATTGGCACCAACTCCATCCGAACTGAGGTGGTCAGACTCAACCCCAATTTCTCTTATTCCATACTTACCAGGCAGAAACAGGTGGTGCGTTTGGGGCAAGATGAGTTTCTGGATCACGTTCTTATCCCCCAGGCCATGGAACGCTGCGTGGTGGTTTGCAAGCGATTTGTGGAGATAGGCAAGACATTCGGCGCGCAGGAATTCATGGCGGTGGCCACATCCGCTATTCGCGAGGCCAAGAACCAGAGTGTGCTCCTCAAACGCCTTAGCGAGGAGTCAGGTCTGGAGGTTAGGGTCATCTCAGGCAAAGAAGAGGCTCGCCTGATATTCCTCGGTGTCTCGACCGCCTTCCACTTAGAAGATCGACTTGGCATCTTCATCGATATCGGAGGAGGAAGCACAGAGATTTCGGTGGGCAATCAGTCCGACTACGTCTATCTGGATACGCTTAAGTTGGGCGCTATCCGACTGAGCGAGTTGTTCATCCCTGCCAGTGATATCGGACCGGTGAACTCGGAGAAGTATGCCCTGATGAAGAAATCGATCCGCAGCGAGGTTGTACTAACGGTAAAGAGGGTGAAGCATTTCAAGATCGACATTGCCGTTGGCACGTCCGGGACTGTAATCAATCTCAGCGAAGTGATGGCCCGTTACCTCAATAGCGGTGAGAATAAAGATGCGATTCTAACGCTAGCCAAGCTTAAAAAAGTCATTGCCATGTTATGTTCACTAAGCATGGAGGAGCGGCGGCAGGTTCCAGGAATCAATCCCGAAAGGGCGGACATAATCATTGCGGGAGCAGCCATCCTCGAGACTCTTATGGAAGAGATAGGCCTAGAGGAAATCAAGATTTCAGAGCGTGGCCTTTTAGACGGTTTGCTTGTTGACTATCTCTCGCAGATAGATGGGTTCCCCAGTCATCAGCTCATGTCAGTCAGAGAAAGGAGCGTACTCCAGCTTGGTCGCTCATTCAACCTAGATGAGCTGCACGCAAGCACTGTAGTACAACTCGCCTTGGAGATGTTCGACACTGCCAAGGAGAAGGGATTGCATCACTTAGGAGCCGAGGAGAGGGAGCTTCTCGAATACGCCGCGTTCTTGCACGATATTGGAGAATTTGTTAACTTCAGCAACCACCACCAACATTCTTATTATGTCATCCGAAATGCAGAACTCCTTGGTTTCGACCAACGTGAGATCGAGATCATGGCCAACCTAGCCAAGTACCACCGAAAAAGAATACCCAGAAAGAAGAGCGAAGTGCTGGATGAGCTCGACGAGGATTCGAAGGGCAAACTGTTAATGCTTGCACCGTTTCTGAGAATCGCTGAGAATTTGGATAGTTCGCATTACGGTCTGGTCAAGCACGCTCGTTTTATTGATGCGGATCCGGAGCAAGCTGTATTGGAGTTGGCGACAAAGGGCGATTGTCAGTTGGAGGTTTGGGGAGTCGAAGAGCAATCGAAGATATTCCGAAAGGCATTCGATCGAGACCTCATATTAAACGTCAACCCAGTTTGCGAAACGACTGGTTCCCAGCAATAATAAGAAGGGCACAGAGACAATCATCGTAATCGAACCAGACACAATCCAGACCTGCGCAGACAACGCTAGGGTAAGGGCATAACCACGACGCGCTGTTTTCCATTTTTCGAGTCACAATTCTTCCAACTGCCGACCGTCCTTTTAGTTACTTACTCCTTACAAAACGTAGAACAATGAAATGACTTACATTGCTCTTAAAGAGGGCTTCGTCTTTACTCAAGCAGAATTCATAATTTGATCTGCGAAGGTTGCAACCTTCTTCTGCCATCCTTCTTCCAGCGGTCCTTTAATACTTTTCACCAACACCTTGTCCTCGGTGACCTTTTTCATTCCCTTTGCCTGAAGCAGTTCGTTCATTATGGGAATTACTCGCTGCCAGCGGGCTTGCTCCTCCTCAGTTGGCATCTTGCCCGTTTTCTTATTGGGCCTCGGGGCTCCCTGGGTGGTAAGAATTGCATATTTTGTTCCTGCAGGTAATTGCACCTTCCTAAGGAAGCGGCGCATGCTCCCGATTGGCTTGCCAATGCGGCCAGGAGAGCTGAAAACATATAGGTCAGCCATCGGAAGCTCTTTCAATCGGGTGCTTCTAATGTGATGCACATTCACCGAAACCCCTTTCGCGGCCATAACTTTCTTAAACTCTTCTGCGACCATTGCTCCATTGCCATACTTTGACGCATGATAATATTCGATCTTCATATGGAATCCAAATCCGAATATTGTTCTTTGGCTATTAAGTCAGAGGGTGGAATATGCTGCTGAATAAGCAGCTTAAAAATTCGTAAACAATGGTAGGAAAAAGACATCCAGGCGTTGCGAATTCTAAGCGTCATCAATCAAACGATAAGGCAAGCCGGGTGATGTATGCGACGATGTAAAATCGTTATCGGCGAGGGCGACCTGTTCCTTTAGATCATTCATCGCATCATACAATGGCTGGAGGACATCGAACCAATCCTCCGCCTCGTCTATAGTCATCACTTCGCGCGCGTATCTTACTAGCTCGTTGATTGCATAGATAACAACTTCACTTCTCTCTCTAATTTCTGTCATCATTCTAATCGGTCTTTGATAATGCATTGTATTGTTAAAATTGACGCATTTTTAATATTGATGTATATTGTCAAGTCGGTTAATCAGTACATCCGTATTCAATAGGAAGCCAGTGTTATGCAAAGTTCGTTTTGCGCTCTTCTAACCTAATATTGGCCCAAGAAATGTGAAAAAGGGGTAATTCATATAGTTCCATTTGATCAAAGTCAAATGAATCCTCATATCTCACTTCTTCAGTGCATGCTGTTGTTCTCGAAGATTGAATGGATATATGATTGGAAAAAAGGCGGCAGGACATGTTCGAATCTCGTATGCGGGGGCACCAAGTACTATAATTCCTGCCGCCAATCCGCGATTAAAATTCATCCTATTTAATCGCACCAGCCATTAACTATGTTGTCTATTGATTAGCACTTTTCCTAAGGACTATAGATATAAGTTGGAGGATTCTAGTCTAGTGATTTATTGCAGCGAGTACCGCAATTTGATTTGCTAGGGCTTTGCCCAAGTTGTGCATAAAGGTTTTAGTCTCCATACGAATCAAATATACATCGTCAGCCGATCACAGAATTGGTATCGTGGCGTGGATGGTAAGACCCATAAGGATAGATGAAGGGGGTTTAGAACTTGAAAGGTATCGCCGCATATGATAGCATGCATGGCAGTACGAGGCAAGCAGCAGAGGCCATTGCTGAGCAGATTAGGTCGGATGGTCTGCAGGCCGATGTTGTGTGGGTAAAGGATAGCAAAGGAAGCAAGGTCGTCGGTGACTTCATGTTCATTGGATCTCCGACGAGAGGAGGTCGCATGACGAAATCGATGAAAGAATTCATCGATGATCTGGACACCGATCAATGGAAGAATTTTCCCATAGTGACTTTCGATACCATCGGTCCGCTGTCCAAGGACGCGGAGAGACGCAGAAAGATGCTGATGATGATCAAGGGAGATGCTAAGACCGCGGCCGGAAAAATGCAACGCTTATGCATGGACAGAGGTCTTAAGGTTCACGTAAAGCCACTCCATCTCGCAGTTACGGGAATGTGGGGGCCATTGGCACCAGATGCACCTAAGATGGCCAAGGAGTTCACACATCAGTTCTTGGCGACATTGAGACAATAATCGCAAATCGCATTAGAGGGCAGTGGGATAAAAGTCCGGACCAATCCCAAATGTACCTTTCAATTGTATTGTTGCGCTAAATCTGGACGAATAACGCAAGCATGGAATAATGGTCTAGAATATTCAGATATTATTAGCTGAATACGTCAAAGTGAATGAAAATGGATGAGTCAGCAAATATAATCACCTCAAATGACGTCCCAATTCGAGGATAGGAAGAAGCGGTTTGATATCACATATTCCTAGACGTATCTTCTTATTGATTTAGTTCAGATTGATTATCCAGTCTGGATTCGCCGAAAGTCTAATATTTGGCAGGCGCCGTTCTAATGCGTGTGAGCATTACTGATCCAACTGATCTGGAGATTGCTAGCGCTCTTCTCTTCTCGAGATTGGTGCGGAGACTAAGGTATAAGCCATTCGTGAAGCGGATTGGCCTGCATGGGAACGAGGAAGTACTGGATTTTGGGGCAGGCTGGGGAGACATCGCTTTCTTTATCTCACCCATTTTGAAGGAGAAAGGTCGTGTGACCCTGCTAGACATCTCGTCAGGCTGGCAACGGGTTGCAAAGAAGCGGCTGAGACGTTTTTCCAACCTTCGCTTTAAGAACGCGGATATATTCTCTGTTGGAATCGAAGATGGCTCTTTCGACGTTATCGTGTTGCATTTCATGCTGCATGATATAGACCAGCCTGAAAGGCGTGCAATCGTTATTGAATTGGCTAGGAAGCTTAAGCCTGGTGGCTATATCTACCTCGGCGAACCGACGATAAAGTCACACGGCATGTCCGCCAATGAGATTCAGGACCTGATGCTGACCGCTGGTTTGAGTATGGATTTTCAAATGAGGGGTCAGCGGTATTTCGAGGGCAAGTTCACTAAGCTAAAGGCATAAAACTGGCCATAGTTGGCTATTCTTGCAAGTCAAACGGAGATCACTTTCAAATGGAATTTCCATGAAAGAGATAGTAAATACAATACTTACGATTCACTTAAATTGAAGTCCTGCTTGCTTATTCTTCGATGGACGAGGACAGGAAGAATTTGTATTTCGGGTGGCTAATGTCGAGTGCCCTTATTACTACCTTACTATTCTTCTTACTGCCTCAATTATCATCAGAACCAGAGATTGATTACACGATTATCATTGCTGTGTTGGTTTATTCCGGAGTTCTATTTGTTTGGATCATGCCTTTCATCTTCATCAGAACCTTTCTGAGCGAGATATTTAGCAAAGAAAAGGATGAAAAATCCGAACATTGACTTATATTATCGGATCGATGAAGACATTTAGGAGCTGATGATTAATTAATCAAGATTCTTAATGATTAGCTCTATAGAAGTCAATACCGAATGTAAAACCTATTCCCAATGGTTAATACTCACGCCGATTTCCAACTATTCCAATGGCGGATAGTGAAAGGCTAAATGTTGAGAATCTAAGCCTGTGGTATGGTGAAAAACAGGCGCTGGACTGCATAAATATGTCCATTCTTGACAAAAATGTCACCGCCATTATCGGTCCCTCAGGCTGTGGCAAATCGACTTTGATTCGCTGCTTTAACCGCATGAACGATCTGATAGATGACGTCAAAGTCCAGGGCCAAATCAGATTGGATGGAAACGATGTGCTCGCAAAAGGAGCGGATGTCGTTGCACTTCGGCGGAAGGTCGGCATGGTCTTCCAGAAACCCAATCCCTTTCCTTTCTCAATCTATGACAACGTGGCTTACGGGCCTCGCATGGCAGGAATAAAGGACCGCAAACTGTTAGATGAAGTAGTGGAGCGTTCATTGAAACGCGCCGGGCTATACGATGAGCTCGAAGATAGGTTGAAAGAAAAAGCGACCGATATCTCTGGCGGACAACAACAGCGCTTATGCATCGCAAGGACGATGGCAATGGAACCCGAGGTCATTTTGATGGACGAGCCCTGCTCAGCATTAGATCCTAGCGCCACAAACAAAATAGAGGACCTGATTCGAGAGCTGAAGAAGGAGTTCACGGTGGTCATCGTCACCCACAATATGCAGCAGGCGGCACGAGTGAGCGATCATACGGCCTTCATGTACCTTGGCAAGCTAGTTGAATACGGGCCTACCAAACAGATATTCGAGACCCCGCACGAGGAGAGCACGGAGCGATATGTCTCGGGCAAATTTGGGTGAAATCTCAATGAATATTTTTTTAATCAAATAGCTATTCATTGAGCCATCTTCTTTTGCATATAGAGGTATTGTCAAAAAATTCTGAATGTGCCCGTCCTTAATGGTATTTAAAATACGACTGTGAGCGTTAAGTAACCTTTTACTATTGATGAGGATGAATGGAAACTAGAAAGGTCCAGATCACCGGGAAATCGACCTTCGTCGTCTCCTTGCCTAAGAACTGGGTGACCAGGGTTAGGATTCACAGTGGAGATAGTGTGGCGATGATCCCGTTGACAGATGGGACCCTCTTGGTCAACCCGAATCTGACTCGCAAAGGATCCGAGTTGGTGAGGAAAATCATCTCATTGGATGTTGATGATCTTGAAGAGGTGTTTCGAAGGTTTGTTGGGGCATACTTGGCGGGCTACAGCACCATTGAGTTCAGATCGCGGCACGCGATCGAGAAGGAGGTGAGGCAGACTATCCGTCAGTTCTCAAAGAGCCTTATCGGCCCTGAGATAATCGAGGAGGGCCAGAACACCATCATCATGCGGAACCTGTTGGACGCGAGCACGTTCTCGTTGGCTAAGGGGATCAGGAGAATGCATGTCATCGCTCGCGATATGCATCTCGAAGCCATTGAAGCGCTTCGCACTGGCAACATCGAAGTGGCCTCGGAAATCAAGGCAAGAGACGATGAAGTGGACAAGCTCTACTGGATGATTGCCAAGCAATACAACCTGGCGCTCAGGGACTTCTCTCTTGCGGAAAAATTACAGATCCGTCCGCAGGAAGCGCTCGGATATCTTCTGGTAGCCCGTTCATTGGAAAGGATAGCGGACCACGCTTCGAGGATTGCTTCGAATTCACAGAAGCTACTCACAGAAGAAGCGCTCGTTGAAGATCTTGTGCAGCTCAGCAAAGCGATCGTCGCCATACTAGATGAAGCGGTCAGTGCCTTTTACAAAGTCCGTTTTGATCTATCGCATGAGACTGTGAATAAGAGTGTGGAAATTAGAAAGACGTTGCAAGAGATGAAGAATAACCTGTTGACATTGCATAAGGAGCCATCAACGATGGTTCCATTGGCATATGTTATCGAGAGCCTGGAACGCACTCTTGCCTATGCCACGGATATCGCCGAGATAGGAATCAACCACGAGTACTTAGTGGATTATGGCACAGACCTAGCAAACACGGTCGC
>Ga0209777_10001593_pt1 | contig 32194 bp, 23 predicted proteins | sample FrelakmetHBP12HB_FD_187147 | JGI IMG/M metagenome (GOLD analysis project Ga0209777, IMG submission 187147) | Freshwater lake sediment microbial communities from the University of Notre Dame, USA, for methane emissions studies -HBP12 HB (SPAdes)... | ecosystem: Environmental > Aquatic >... | reverse complement strand
GTGCTTCCGCTACGTGCCGCCGGGTCGGCCGCCGATGGCATCGACCTCGACGCGCTGAACACCGAGATCCTGCTGCGCGTCCAGGAATCGGGGGTCGCCGTCCCGTCGAGCACGCTGATTGGCGGTCGGTTTGCCATCCGCGTCGCGATCACCAACCATCGCAGCCGGCGCGACGACTTCGCGCTCCTGGTGAACGAGGTGCTGGCCCGCGGGCGAGCCGTCGCCGGGAGTGCTGATCCCGGTCCCGGCCGACGCCGGCTACGACAGGCGAGGGACATCTCGTGAAGCGCGCGTACAAGGTCGTCGACGTGTTCACCGACAAGGGGCTCCTCGGTAACCCCGTGGCCGTCGTGCTCGACGCCGAGGGCCTGGACACAGACGCCATGCAGCGGATCGCCCGCTGGACCAACCTCTCCGAGACGACCTTCCTGCTGCCTGCGACCGCATCCGAGGCCGACTTCCTCCTGCGGATCTTCACGCCCCGGAGCGAGCTTCCGTTCGCCGGACACCCCACGCTCGGGAGTGCCCACGCGGCGCTGGAGGCCGGGCGCGTTCGGCCACGCGACGGTCGGCTGGTCCAGCAGTGCGGCAGCGGGCTCGTCCCGATCGCTGTCGAGGGGACCGGACCGAACCGTCGTCTGACGCTCACCCTTCCGCCCGCCTCGTTGCGGCCGCTCACCTCGGACGAGGTAGACGAGCTTGAGGCGATCCTCGGTGAGCCCGTTGTTCGGGGATCGATGCCCGCCGTCGTCGACGTCGGGGCTCTGTGGGTCGTCGCTCAGCTGCGCTCCGCTGAGCGCGTCCTCGCGCTGGTTCCCGACTTCGCACGTTCCGCGGTGTTCGAGAGGCGACTCCGCGTGACCGGTCTCACCGTGTTCGGCGCTCACGCGAGTGGTGACGCGGCGATCGAGGTGCGTTCGTTCGCGCCGTCCTGTGGCGCGGACGAAGACCCTGTCTGCGGGAGCGGAAACGGCAGCGTCGCCGTCTTCCGGCGAGCGCACGGGCTGCTGCCTGCCGACGCGACCAGCTACATCGCCACACAGGGACGGTGCGTCGGCCGGGACGGACGGGTCTTCGTGTCCGTGGACGCCGCGGGACAGGTCGGCGTCGGCGGGGCGTGTGTCACCTGCGTCGACGGCTCCTTGTCCGGCTGAACGCACGTGTCGAGCGGCGCCGTTCGTCTACACCTAGGCGTTGCTGCGCGGTCTCCACGACGGCTTGCAGCGGGACGGCGCCCTTGTGATCACCAAGGGCGTCGATCGTCGCGAGGATGTGGGCGCGAAGCAGCTCCCACTGGTCGAGCCGGATGGTCCGTTCGCGAGCCTCGCGGGTCGGCGAGCCGGGCAGACGGCGGCACGAGTGATGGTGCGCGCTCCGGTGTCATGCTCCGTGTTCGCACCGCGTCGTTGCTTGGGTGGATGGACCGACGGCTGGCAGCGGGTCGCAGACTTGAGCGCTTGTGAGTTCCGTCCGGGCCACGCCCTCGGGCTCGGGCAGGCGCGGGCCGAGGATCCACACGAGCTGCGCCGTCGTCTCCGCCCCGACCTTGGACCGTGCATTTGCCAGGTGGTGCTTCACGGTCGAGTGCGACAGGCCGAGTTGGTGGGCGGCCGCCTTCTCCGACCCGGCGACGATGACCGCCGCGACCACCCCGACCTCACGCTCGGTCGCGCGCTCGGCGGGGCGGCGGGGCGGCCGATGCGTCATGCGCTGCGGGCCAGCTCGACGCGCCCCGGCGGCTCGGAGAGGCGCATCGTGATCGGAAGGTCGTTGGTGGCGCAGCTTGGTAGCGCGCATCGTTCGGGACGATGAGGTCGGAGGTTCAAATCCTCTCGCCCCGACCACTTACGGATATTTCGAACCGCTCCGGCAGCACCGCCTGGAAGCCGTGAGCGATCGCGTGATCCGTCAAGTGGATCGTGACCTCGCGGAAGCCTGCTGCTTCGATCCTCTCGAACAGGGCCTGCGCGACCATTCGCCTCCCTTGTCCGCCGTCGGCGGCGTCCCACGTTGTGCCCAGTTCGCGCAGGTACTCGACTGCCTTCTCTACTGGAACGCCCTCGACGGCCTGCGGTCGTTCAGCCGCACGTTCCTCGCCGTCGAGCCGATCCATGGCGCGCTTGAGGGCATCGAGGTCTCGATCGTGGACATACCGGGTCGCGGCCACCTCCCGCTCCCGCTTGACACGAGCGATGGTGACTTGATCGGGTCGGCTCGCTGGGCTTCTGACCTCAGCGACGACCGAGGTCAGGAGGCCGGCGTTCACACTAACCTCGTCTAAGACTCGACCGACGGCGTCCTCGTACCACTCGCGCCGGTAGGCCATGCCGTTCGTGCGTCCGCGACGCTTCGGCAGCTCGGGCCGAGCCGTGACGAAGCTGGCGCAGGGATCTCGATGTCGGTAGTAGCCCGTGTCACCCGTCAGACGAGTTCCGCAAGCAGCGCAGTGGAGCATCGACAGCGCATATGGCCGAGATGGAACGGCTTTGCGACCCGTGTTCGTCGCCCGACGGGCACGGCTCGCTGCTGCTTGCCTTGACAGCGACTCATCTACGACTGATGGCCAGTTGGCGGGCCGGCCGTCTCGGAGGCGGCCGTGATAGAGGGGCGACGTCAGGATGCCCCGGACGGTGAAGAGGGGGAGTCCGACTTGAGCGCCCACTTCGCGATCTGTCAGACCGTCGGCGGACAACTCGAACACTCGGCGCACGACCGGCACCTGGTCAGGGTCGGGCTCGATGATCTTCGCTGTGTTGCGGCGGAACCCGAATGGTGGCCTACCGCCAGGGTCACGCTTTGTGGCGAGCTTCGCCGCCAGACCCTCCTTAACTCGCCGACGGTGCTTACGGAGCCACGAATCGGCCGCCTTGGCCTCATCCACGAGCTGATCCCAGTGGCGTTCGCTGCTGCTCAGAAGCTCCTCGTCGCAGAAGTAGACGCACACGCCCGCGGGATGGAGGTCCTCCTCGAGGAGGTTCAATACCTGTCTCAGGTTGCGGGACCAGCGGGCGACATATGCCACGACCAAGAGGTCGAACTTGCCCGCGCGAGCCGCATCGAGCATCGCCCGCATTTGGGCCGATCCGTGGACCGTGGCTCCCGACTCGGCCGCGGACCAGATGAGTCCGGCATCGACGATGCCGAGGCGGGCCATGGCCCGATCCTGCAGTTCTCGCTGGGCGTCTGGACCGAATCGATCGAACTGCCCCCGCGTCGATTCGCGGATCCAGCGCGCGCCACGCAAGCCCCTCAGATCGCCTGGGGCGGCAGGTAGGCGTGTCAATCGCGGTGCCTCGTCACAGCAACGTTGATCGTACGCCGGCATCGCTGTCCAGCACGGCGATCAGCCTCCCATCGGTCGCGAACGAGCTGGGCGAGGGCAAGGACGACGGAGTCCGTCCCCTTCGGATCGACGGTCCGGCCGCTGGCGACCCGGTTGTCAATGTCGGCAGTTCTGCCGCTATCTCGCTCGCCCTCGCCGGCCACCAGCGCGCCGCACGAGTCGAGTACCCGCCTAGGCATCGGCTTCGTTGCGAAGCAGGGCGCGGCCAAGCTCCTCGAGATGGGCTTGCGCGGCCACACCAATCACTCCAGGTCGGTCCAGCTCACTGAGCCAACTCGTGGCTGCCCGGGTGGGGTCGTTGACTCGCGAGCCCGAGTTGAGCCAGATGGGCCCGGACGCTCGCTCTAGATCGCCGGCCTCAAGACGCTGGCGAACAAGACCGATCAGATCGATCGCCGGTTGGTCCTGACGTGGAGTTGGGCCACCCGCGGTGTCGGGCGAAACCGTGAAAACGGGCAATGCGTCTTCGCCGGCAACATCCGTGTCGAGCGATGGGTCGCGGTCGTCGGCCGTCGTCGGTGGATCTACGTGCGGCGAGGGCACCTTCGGTGCGGCGGGGCCTGGCGATTGCACGTTTTCAAGCGATCCCGTCAGCTTGAGCCCCCGAAGCTCGTCAGGGGTTGGAAGCCCAGACGTGGCGGGCATGGCTTCGCCGACCCGCAGCCGCGCAGGTTGACCCTTCCGCGTCTCTCGATTGACCAGCCACCCGCCTGCGATCGCCTCCTTGATCCGCCTCCAGGCGGATGGGACCGAGATGCCGAGGAAGTCGGCGACCGCGGTCGTGGTGATCGAGGATCCGGTTCCTTTCGTCCTCGCAATCGCAGCGACGGCCTCGACGACATCACGAACCCGAGAACTTGCACCGCTGCTGGCCTCGTAGGTCTCGCGCACAAGCTCGTACACCGTCGAGTAGTCGTCGATCGTCGCGATCAGCCGACCGCGGCCATCTCGCCGGCGGTGGGCGATGCGCACGACAGCGACCGCCTTGACCAGGGCCAGGAGCCGGGAATAGTCCCGTTGGACTCGCGGCCCCACAGGCTGGTGGCCCAGGTGCGTAGAGAGCTGGCGCGCAAACGGGACGATGACATCGATGGGCGCCAGAGCCTGCAGATATGCCTGAAACGCAATCAGCTCGTCGGCAGGAGCCGGAGCACCGTCCAGCTCGAGAGTCGCTTGCGCCTCCAGGGCGGCGCGGATCTGCTCCGGCTCATCGGGGACCTCGATCGTGAACAGGCGGCTCATGAGCTGGTCGCCGAGGCTTCGCGTGGAGGTGGTCAGCAAGACAGTCGGGCCAGCTTTGTCGATCGCCCGCACGACGAAGTCGCCTGTCGTTGGATCGCGGACCGTCACCCGATAGTGGAGGTGGCCGTCCTGTAGGAGGCCGCGGATGGCCGATGCCGCTGGGTTGTCTTCGCCGGCGGGCAACGAGTCAGCCTCGCCGAAGATCACCACGCGATGCTGGAGGGGCTCGTCGTCGTAGATCAGAACGCGCGAAGACCCGGCATCGATCCGATGGATGGACTCGGCGGGGAGAAGGCGTGACGCCGCGGCCTCGGTGGCGTTCTTGCCCGATGATGGCGGGCCCATCAGAATCAAATGGGCAGCCATGGCGCCGGGACGAATGGCCAGAACTCGCGTCGTTTCCGCCACGTAGACAAGAAGGGGAGCGCGAAGGTCGCCGCCATATCCTTGGTCCCTGATCGCGGCGCGGACGAGAACAAGCGGATCGGGATGGGCCAGGACGGGGGCGGCTGCTCGGTGGATCTCGCCGAGGCGGATCTCGGCTCTCTCGTGGACCACATCGCTCGCCGGTCGCGCGACGCCCTTGAGATCGTCGAGCAGCGCGACCACATCCACGCCTCGGACGTGCGCCTCCGAGATGTCCTTCGCGCTCGCAGGGGCGGGGATGACGAGGACGTCCGGAAGATCTCGGGCGATCCGATCGACCAGATCCTCAGCACTCGGTTCCTGCCAGACGCACACAACTTCGATGCCGGCGAGGTACTTCGCCCACTCAGAACGCCACGTCGACTTGCCCGGGATGCCGAGAGCCGGCAGGCCGAGCATCCATGCTGTCCAGCAGTCTGTCTCGCCTTCGACCAGCAGGACCCAACCAGCTTCGCGCGCCTGAGAAAGTCGCTCGAGGCCATAAGGGAGAACGTGATCGCCCTTGCGCCAGTGAAAACGGGCTCCCTCGAGGGCGGTCCGAAATCGGACTGCGACGACGGTCCCGTCCGGATCGGGATACGGGATCCGCACTTTGGGGCCAGGCATGTTCGCGCAGCCGAGGCCTCGAAGGAAGTCGACGGGTAGGTGCTTCGCCGCTGCAAGGCTCTCTAGGGTCAAGCCCTGGTCCGAGCCACCGCGTACCCTCTGGCCCTCGGGGAAGAGGTCCTCGAAGGTGAGCCCGATGGAGGCCAACACCTCTGCGGCTGCACACCCCGCCCGGCACAGGACGAGGACTCGGCCATCGTCACCGAGCGACACACCCAGGCTGGGTCTGTGGTCATCGTGTGCTGGACACAAGGCGATGAACCCGCTGCCCTGGGGCCGGACTCCTTCGAGGAGCGCCAGCACATGCTCCAGGGGGCTCATCGCCTGGCGGTGCGACTCGGCAGCGAGGTGCGGAGGGCCCGCCGTCGCCCCTCGTCAAGCGCTCGGACGGCCGGATCGTCGCTCAGCTCACGCTTCTCGCCAAGGAGGCGCGTCACGACCTCCTGGACGAGGGTCGGGTCGGTGCTAACGGCCAGGAGGCGCGCCTCTGCGATGGTCGCCCCGGTGTAGACCGCCAGAAACGTGGTACGCGGCATGTTGCCGAACTCCTATGCGAGCTTGGTCACTCGCATACGGCAGCAGCCGGTCTGAAACGTTTACGCGCCTTCGTCGTTGTCTTCGAGGGCCTCGGAGAGCTTGCGGCGCGCCTTGTGCCACAGGACGCGCACCGTCGATGGGGCGATCCCGAGGAACTCGGCGATCTCAACTTCTGGGTATTGGTCGACGATGAACCCGACGACTTCGGCTTCCCGCGCCGTGAGGTTGGAGCGAGACACGAGATCCTCGAGGGCGAGTCGCCCCATGACGGTTCGGGCTGGATCCTCGTCGGAAGGCAAGAGATCTCCCAGGACCGAGTCTGTTCCAGGCCCGGCCTCGCGCGGGTCGAGCGGAGCGTCCAGAGACACGCGGTGGCGAGTCGATCTAACGGAGTGGAAACCGGTCCCAAATGCGTCCGCCTCCATCGCAGACCGTATTGATTCGGCAAGGCGCGAACGGCGCCTCTTGGGATCCCGTCCCGCGTCCCCTGGTCGTGTGGGCGCTGCCATGACCTGCCAGGACCTGAGGGCAGGGTCATAGCGGGCGATCTCAAAGTCGAGGAGAGCGGGCCCGCCATCAGAACCCGAAATCACCTCTGGCGTCAGGAAGAAGCTGGCAACGGCGCTCGCGCCTGCGGCGTGCAGAGCCTCCGATCCCAATTCGCGTCGAGCTGCGTCAAGCCGTGCCCTCGCTCCTGAGATTCGGGTCGCCGACACAGCGCGCACAAGAGCTTCACCGAGGGGCACGCCACCCGCCGCAGGCAGCTTCGAATACACACCGGCTGAGAGACCGCGACCGTCCTCGGCCACCAAGATCCAAAGCTGCCTTTGGACGACCTGGCCAGGCACCAGGTCAGCCGGGACTTCCCTGGCTGTCACTAGGACGGCTGCCGACGTCCAGACCCACGCTTCCAGGTTTGGTGCTTCGATGGAGTCGATCTGCGCGCCTCTAAGCGCCAGCATTAGAGCACCGGCCACGGACGTCGTGACGACCCTAGCGTCTGCCTCACCTTCCACGCGGTAGCGGATCCTCGCGATGGCTTCGAGGTCGCGTTGGGTCTCAACGAACGGGTCACCGTCCCGCTCCAAGACGGAGCACGTCGCGGCGAAGGCCCCCTCCATGAGCGCCAACGCCACCTCGCGATGCGGCGGGTCGAGCTCGGCCAGTCGGTCCTCAAACCATGAAGCAGCGGAATGGCCGGTCAACGGTGACCCCTTCAAACAAGGCAGCGACAGCAGTACAGCTCTGCCGACGCTCATCGTCGCGCATCGGCTGGACGACGTCGTTGGCGATCTGGCGCCCTAGGAATCTCGGTTCCCCGCCGCCCCGTGTGACGAGGCGGCAGGGCCAGCCGCCCGCCACTACGGGTCGAACGGATTCGGATGACAGATCCGACACCCTCGCGACTGGTCCCACCGCCGGTACCATTGCCTCGCGTGGTCATCTGAGACGCATTCGGGCGGGCGACCGTCAGGACGGTCCGGAAGTGCCAACAACCTCGCGTCCGCCAATCTCGAATCCGCCGCTTGGCGCGCCCGAGACGAGGCCCCTTCCCGCCTTCTCCTCTCTCCTTCGCGATACATGCACCAACGGTGCCGGCCGTCAGAGCCCGTCTCAGGCGAAGGTCCCGACGGAAGAGGCGGTGTACCGGGCAGCTGGTAGCCGTCGCACGGGCAATGGATCAGCCCTATGCACCGGTCTGGGTCACCGTCGTCGAAGACCCCATCCAACCAGGCCATCCCGCAGCCGTTGTCGAACGGCGCGCGGACTTCGTCGTGGAAGCGGCGATCGCAACCACACGCCGCGCAGGAGCCTTCGGCTCTGTCCGTCTCCGGCTGCGCCACAAGTCTTGGCACGAATTGGTCGCACGCGCGGCACAGCCACCGCTTCTCTTCACATGAGCTGGGCGGTCGGGATCTTGTCAGGTCCGGATCCCATGCCTTGCCAATGAAGTACCTTTCGAGGTCCGCTCGCGTCCGCTCGACATCGCCTGCTTCGGGCGGCGGCGTCACAGAGGTCACGAGCCTGCCTCCATGCCATGTCGCGACCAAGATCCACGGGCAATCGATGCTCCAGTGGTACCAGTTCCGATCCGTCTCAATCCCAGCCTCTGTCCAGTAGAACCGAACCGCTGAGGCGAGCAGGTCAAACGGTGACCGCTCGTCAGCGCTGGATTCCACGGCGCTCGGTTGCTGGTCGCCCCCTTGATCCGGGACGGGGGCGGATTGATCCGACACGTGGTCCATGACCTGCTCCCTCTGCCGGCAGGCACCTTCGGCTTCGTGTTGTCTCACCTACCGAAGCCTTGCCTGCTTCGGATCAGGGCAGCAGGGGGGGCAGAACGTTTACAGGGAACGGCATGGACTGCTCTGCGGGCGCACTACACGAGTGCGGGTGGCCCCATCCTCCAGCCAGCACCGACGTGTGAGCCTCCCATTCGTGGACCCCGCGCCATGCCCGCAGTCGGCGTGCGAGGTTCGCGCATCAGCGCAGGTCTTGTGCGAGCCGTGGCGCTCTTGGTCGTGCTCCACGTTGAGCGCAGGCATCTGGTCAACGCTGCTCAGCGACCCCGCACGGCAGAGGCGGAGCCCCGCACGTCAACTCAATCTCACGCGGTGGAGGGCGTCCGCGGCCAAGGTAGTCTCAGACGCCACGCTCGCCCGCTGCATACCCGGGTGTTGGCGGCAACGAACGCTGGCGTCGAGCCCTCCGAATGATGCATCGTTAACCTCAGTCGAGGAGGAATCGTCCCCGATGCGTCGTCAGCTGCCGCCCGTGACGTCATCGTCGAGCCCGAGCTCCCGTAGGGCCGTCGCCACCTCGTCGCGGGTCGCCGCGGTCACCTCGCCTTCCGGCGGGAGGCGAAGGTCGAGACGAAGCTCGAGCCCAGGCTTGCCTACCAGTTTCGTGAGCACCCGGGTGTAGAACTGCGTCCACTTCTGGGGCGGTATCTGGCCGCTCCACGACAGGCCGCCACCCGCCACTGTCCCGTGGACCACGACCGTCGAGACGTGCACGTGAGCTTCGGCCGACCGCCCGGACTCCTCGACGGTCACGGTGTAGAAGCCCGGCGACTCCGCCGCGAAGTGACCGGAGCCATCGACATGCCCGCCACTTGAAGACCAGTGCGGCTCGCGAGTCGGATAGTCGTCGCCGTGCTGGTCAAACCCCCTCACGGCGAACGAGGCCTCAGCGCCTGGAAGCAGGGCCACCTGGCTCGGCGAGACCTCAACTCGCTCCAACCTCGGAGGCTCGAGAAAACGGCGGGCGATCTCCGGTCTGAGCAAGACCCAGTCGTCGCTGAACTCGAGCTCGAGCGGCGGAACCGGACTGGACAGGTAGATCGGTCGATAGCCGCCCGCTGACGTTCGCCCCGCATAGGCCACCAGCCCTTGGGTGACCGCCTCGTCGATGGCTCGGAGGATGGCGTATGGATCGGTGAGGCGAGGGAGTTGCGGGGACGAGTAGAACGCGTCACGAACTGCCTTGGTAGACCAACCCTCGTCGATAGCGCCCGGCCAATACGTCAGCAGTCGACCAGAACCGATGGTCTTGGTTAGCTCGCCGTCCTCGATGAGCCGGGTGATGATCAGATCGACGATTGTCGCGGCGGCACTTGAGTGAACCAGCCCCAAATCGGTTGTTCGAAGCTCGCCGTCCTTACCGAGGACGAGAAGGTATCGGTATGCCCGCCAGCAGGCCTCGGTGAGGTCACGACGAGCCTTCTTGGATTGGGCAGGAAGATCAGCTCGCAGCGAGTCATCAAGACGGGCGACGAGGTCAGCATCCCTCTCGATTTCCTCGATGGCAATGACCTTCCGTGCCTCCTCGGCGATCGGACTACCGGTCGACGGAACGGCAAAGATCAGGGCGTTCTTGTACACGCGCGCCAATGATCCGCGTTCGCGAACGACTGCCTGGACGAACGACAGCGTCCCCGAATCGTCCATTGGCTGCTGCGCTTCGAGAACCGCGAGAGTCAGCACCGGTCGATCGGGGATGTCCTCTGTGGACTTCGGGAAGAGGACGCGCTCGATGGCACCCGCCCCCGCAGCCACGGGACCGGATTTGAAGAGCGCCTGGATTTCGAGTCCGACCCGCTCGTCTGTCTGCGCTTTGGTGACCTCGGCCCGCTTGCCGGCGAGCAGCATCACCAGGTTGGGCGACAGGCTGATCCTGTAGCGGTTGTTGTTTGCCGTCAGGTAGTAGCAGGCCCCCGTCAACGCATCGAGGACGGGCTCAACGTCAGCGAGATTGAAGTCGGGTTCGCCAAGTGCAAATCGGATCTCTGCCAGGGTCGCCTCGGTCCGCGTCGCCCCGCCATTCGACTCGAAGAGGATCGCAGTCGCTGCCTTGGAGTGGAGGCGAGCCCGACGGACTGGATCCGGCGCCTCGCGATCAAGGCGGACTGCGTGGGAGTCCTTACGTCCGGCGATGTCTGTCGTGACCGGACCTTCGAGCCTGTCGTTGCCCAGTTCGGCGAAGATCGCGTGGCGAAAGTCGGGGTCGTCGAGAGGCGCTGTCCCGAGCCCAATTAGAGGGTCGGGATGCGTCTTGCGGTAGCCCTCCTGATAGGACTTCGAGACCCAGAGGGCGAGAAGGCGTAGCACCCCTCGAGTGCGCTGGAAGCTCGGCAGGCTCTGCCACTTGCGCTCGAAGACCGAGAGCACGGCGGGATGGAATGGGTAGGCAGCCTCGAAGCGCTCGCGCGCTTGCGAAGCGTCACCGTCGCCCAGGAACGCTCGGTTCTCAACTGCCCAATCCGAGAACGCGCCGACGACGCGTCGACCTTCCTCTGGAATTGCTCCTCCCCACTCGAAGAGGCGTCGTCGAATGATCTCGGATGTCTCGCTCTCGACGGACATCACGACCGGCTTGCTGAGGCGCTCGAGCAGCTTCTGGAGGCGGAAGAAGTCCTCCTGGTCTTCGACGCTCATCTCTGTTGTCTCGGACTTCGGGACCGAGATCACGAGGACCTTCCGATCCTCTCCGCGGATCGTCTCGGTTAGGTTGTGGAGGAAGTCATAGAACTGGCCGCGCATCCCGGTTGTCCGAGTGCGGCTCACGTAGTTCATGAGCTCGTCCATCAGGATGAGCACCGGGCCTGTGGGCAGCATTGCCCGCAGGACGTCGCCCCCGGGTGCCGTTCGCTCAGCGTCATGCTGAGCAACCACGGCGAAGGACTCAGGTCCCAGCTGCCAGGCCAGCTCCCCCCATGGGGTGTAGCGACGAGGGGTGCCGTCATCGCCACCCCTGCCGGTAAGCGAGTCGAATTCCGTACCCACGAAGACCGCGACTCGGGTGACTGGCACCGCAGTGATCTTCACCGGTGAGCCAGCTTGCTGAGCGGCATCGATGATGCCTCCGACACCCTTGTATCCGCGCGCCGCCGGACCAGCCGTGGCCAGGTGATAGAGGAGGGTCAGGGCGTGGGTCTTGCCGCCGCCAAACTGCGTCGACATGTTGAAGACCGCCGAGGTCTCAACGTTGATCCCCGAGAGACGCCGAAGGACCTCAGCCGACAATGCCTTGAGGTTCGTCGTGAGGTAGGTTCGCTCGAAGAACCGAACAGGCTCGAAGTAGTCTGGGGAACCCCGGCGCTCGCGGACCTGGTCGAGATGCACGGCGAACTCGGATGCGTCGAGGGGCCGTCCCTCACGCAAGTCTTCGCGAGGCTTGACGACCTCGAACCAGGGCTTGAGTCGCGTCATCCCAACCCTCGTTAGTAGCCGAAGCTCTTCTTGCGAGCGAGGACCCCGTCCACCCAACGCTTCTCGTCAGAGCCGCTCGGGTACAGCGCAGCTAGCGACTGGGCGATGTTCCAGAACCGTCTGTCGGTCCCGACTCCGGCAGAGAGGTAGCCCATGAGCTGGTCGGATCTGCCAGAACCGAACAGCAACATAGCTTGATGGACGCGATCGAGCGCCGTCACCGCCGGCTGCAGGTCCCCGATGACCGGCGCAATCCCGTCAACGCCCGGCTCAGGACCATCGGCAAACAGCGAGAGCTGCCCCGATGCGCCGCGAGGCTTGGCATTCCGCTCGTCGTACGCGCCGCCGAAGAGCGCGCCTGCCCGTTCGCGGACACCGAGAAGCCTGGCGACACCGGCCTTGATCTCGACCAGGTCGGGAAGCGCCTGCAGATCGACCCCGAGGCCCTGGGCGATCTTTCGCGCGGCGTCGTACTCGAGCGCGAAGCCAACAAGGCGAGCCGACGGCTCGTCGGCCGTGGCTTCCTCGTCGTCCTCGCCCGTCTCGAGCCCGATCTCGCCTGTTCGCGAGGTTCGGATGGTCCACAGCCACATCGCCGTGAGGCGAGCATCGGCCTCGAGCCCGGCGGAGTCCGCGTCAGCGAACACCTGCGCTAGAGCCTCCTTCGCAATCGCCGCCCAAACCTGTTCGAGATACTCCTGAAGCAAGACGCGGTCGCCGCTCGGCTTCTCAACACGGGACCAGCGAGAGAACACTTCGAGGGCCGGGCCAATGCAGGCGAAGATGGCGTCAGCCCCGACGACGCCTTCCGCCGAAAGTCGCGGCATCCAATCGTGGATCCGTTGACCGAGCTCGTAGACGACGTCGCGCCACTCGCCGACCGAGTCTTCCACCAGGGTCCCGTCTGGGTGTTCTCGAGGTCGACAGACAAGGTGGATCGAAGATCCGAGTCTTGCTTGTCCTTGGGCGGATACCCTCGTGTCCATCTCCGTGTCGATCGACCATGACGCCGTGATCACCCAGCCGGATTCGACGAGTGCCCCCAGCAACGCTTCCCAGCTCGCCGTCGACTTCGACGCAAAGATGACAGCCGCGACCCCACCGGGTTTCAGGATGCGGCGGCATTCCGCGAAGGCCTTTGTCAGTTCACGTTCGTAGTGGGCGACGTTCTTCGTCTGAGAGCTGAGATGGTGCGCGCGATCGACGACGATCTCGTCGGACTTGGGTGTCAGCTGTCCTGAGAACAGGTCCGGAAGCGAACGGACAAGCGAGCGTCGAAGCCAGACGTAGAAGAAGTCGGACAGATTGGCGTACGGGACAGCATCGTAGTAAGGCGGGTCCGTCACAACGGCGTCGACGCTGTCGGTAGGCAGAGGGATCGCCGTTGCCGACGCCTGGATCACGGTTCCCACCTCACGGCCGGAACCGGCCAGACTCTCGAGAGCATCCGCTGTCCGCTCAACCATGCTGCCCCAGGAGCCACTCCCTTCTGACACTGGCACTGCTTCCGCGAAGTCCCAAACCATCGGGATCGCCTGACGGGTGAACATGTGAACTGGGCACTCTGCGTCAGGTTTCCACGCTACAAGCGCGTTGGTGAGGTCCGCCTCCTTGCTGAGCGACAGCGCAAGGCATGCCTCAACTGCGGTGGCAAGATCGCTGTCCCCGGAACGGCGCATCTCCGCGCCGACATCCCGGATCGCGCGGGCGATCGTGGCGAGGGCTACGGCTTGTCGAGGCGTGAAGAGGTCGCCCCATCTTCGGGCGCCATAGATCAGTGTCGAGTTGCGGCGGATCTCATTGAGGTCCATGTCTTCGTCTGGCAGCGGAGAGAGTCCGTCTGCTCCCAGGCGCTGTAGCTCGTCTGCTAGGGCGGCCGCAGTGTCAACTGCCTGAAAGTCGATGGCGCCCGCGAGTCTGTATCTCCGCCCCGCGACGCCATGGCGAGTCTCAACCACGCAAAGCAGCCGAGCGTCTGCCGATCCCGCGCGTCGCGAGCGAAGCTGTTCACGAACCCGTTCGACCGGCGTCACGTGCCCGGAGACAGGGCAAATCGCCGAGCCGCGCACGGCCGTGGGACGATCCAACTCACGTCCCTCGTCGGGCTCAAAGACCTCGAGGATCGGACGTCTCACAAGCCGAGTCGTGCCATCCGCAGAGCGTCGTTCGATTGTCTCAATCTCGACGGCGCCACCGGCAGCCCTCACCCAGCGAAGAGCGATCCGTCTCCTCGCCCCGCGCGCAAGCCAGAAAGACCGCATCAGAGGGATTTCGATGGGCGGAAGGCTCGTCGGCTCCTCGGAAAGGACCGTCCTCGCCCACAGATATGAGAGAGGTGAGCCGCCGACCCCAGGGTATAGACGACCCAGCTCGGAGGACGCGACGCTGGCTACCTGAGCGCCTCTGACGCGCAGCTCATCGACTAGCCTCTGGCCGAAGCGCGGCATGTACTCCAAGGCAACCTTGTTCAGCAAGACCGCGACCGGGTTCAGGTCGGAGGCGAATGCCAGGCCGCCGACTCGCAGCACCTCGAGCGGGATGGCTCCGCCACCCGCGAAAGGATCGGCGACGAAGGGCTGTGTACTTCCGTCCGGCACAAGAGATCGGTGGGCCGCTGTGACAAGCGCCCGTGACGTCGAGATCAGCAAGGGATCGTCCGAGGCGGCGAAATCGGCGAAGTCGGCGATGAAAGTTAGGAGCGCGTCTCGCAAGACGATTGGGTTGGACCAGTCGAGGCGCGGGCCACCTCGCTCATCGCGGAGTCGGAGCAGAAGCGCAGCCGCTCGCTCCTGGAACTCCGGAGGGCATGCAGGATCGGCCGGGTCCGGTAGGAGCGACGCGAGGATCACCGCTCGCGACGATGCCAGCGGGCGCCTCGCCCACCAGAGGTGGAGCGTGGAGAGGTGGCCGTGCCGTATTGCCTTCTCGCGACGGGCGTAGCCGGAGATCCGGGCAATCGGAAGGTCGACCTCGATCAGTCGCTTTGGCATCACTGGTGCTGGACTCCCGTTTGTGCGTTCTCGATCGACCGTGGGTCTAGTCGGTAGTGCTCGATCTGGACGATCGGCATCCAACCCAGTCGAGAGGGGTCCTGTACGCGCACGAGCCGCGGTGATGTCGCCGCGTCGAAGACGGCGTACAACCAGAAGTCGCCCTTGAGCCGCTGAGCCGTCTTGAATTCGTTGGTTGAGAGTGCGACGTCGCCAGTCGCCGCTCGCCCCTTTACTTCGATGAACCGCACGTCCACGAACGACGCGGGATCCTCGGGATGGGGCAGGCGCGAGACAAGGTCGAACCCGCGATTGTCCTTCTCTACGCTCTCAACCACACGTCCTTGGGCAATCTCGTATGCCGTGGCACATTCGACGGCGATCCGCTCGATCTCGGGGTCGCTCACCATCGGTCGGCCGACTGGTGTCGTCCGTTCGGGGTGTGGCAGGACCCATGCACGTCCGATGTGAACGACGTCCCCGATCACGCATTCGCGTTCCTTATCGAGCTCCGCCAGTCGACGGTCCAGTCGCGCGTTGAGTTCGTCGAGGTGCGTTTCAGCCTGCGCCAGACGCCCCTCGATGCCCTGCAGGCTGATGCCGAGCGTCTGCTGCTCGAGAAGCTCGGCATGCTTGAGTTGAGCGCGATCGATCAACGCCTTGAGTGCCAGTTCGACATGGACCGCGATCCTCCCGACCTCCGCCTGGCGATCGGCCGCGACCTCCGTGAGAAACGGCTCAAGACCGTCGACCAGCAGGAACGCCTCCGTGTCGGACACCCCGGCGAGCTCACTTTGAGGTGGCGTCTGTCCTGGCGCTGGCACGAGGTCGAGGAAGAGCGTCGGCTGTCGCAGTGTCATCCCGCCGCCATCGGCCTCGACGACGAACAGGCGCCGGTGCACGGGACGGCCACGACCGTCCTTGATTGAGGCAGCGAAGATATCGAGCTGGCTGGGCTGCTCGCGCTGGAGGTCAAAGAAGACAGCTCCCTGGCGAAGGTCGTTCGCGACGCGCCGCGCGACTGCCTCGCGAACTACTTCGAACAAGGGATGGCCTGGTGTGACCCACTCCAGCCGTGGGTCACTGGGCAGGAGGGTCTTGTCGAAGACGACCCGATCGTAGTTGCGACCCAGCCGGCCATACCTTGGCTCGAGTTCGTCACCGAGCGTAAGAAGTGACCTTGGGACGCGCCCGATTCGGTACACGCCCCCGTCAGCTGAGACAGGTCGCGTGGGTAGGCCTGACAGCGGAGCCGCTTGTACGAAGAAGTCCGCGATGACCTCGGGCACGAGACGCCGTTCCTTGGCCTCGGCGCGCCGACCGACCAACGCGGAGAGGTTCAGCTGGCGCTTTGCGAGTCCCTCCAGTGCGGACTCGGTGATACGCCGGAAGGCCTCGGGGTTGACGTCCGCGGCGATGCGTTGCTCGATGTCCGCGACGGTGCGGTTCCTTTGGTACAGGTCCCGGAACATTCTCTCCAGGGATGCGGCCGGAAGAACCTCGCCGACGACGTCAAACACCTGGTCGCTACCCAGCTCTCTGCGGATTTCGTCGAGGCGATCGAGGAGCTTGGCGAGAACCCTGCCCTCGCTCGTGTTCACCGCGGCGAAATTGAAGATGACGCAGTCGTGCAGCTGGCCGTACCGATGGATCCGGCCCATCCGCTGCTCGAGGCGCACCGGGTTCCAGGGGATGTCGTAGTTGATCATGAACCAGCAGAACTGCAGGTTGATCCCCTCGCCAGCGGCCTCAGTCGCGACGAGGACCTGCGCCGACTCTCGGAATTCCCGCTCCGCGTAGATGCGCGATCCGGGCGCGTCGCGGTCGCCGATCTTCATCCCGCCGTGGATCTGAGTGACGCTCAGACCCCACTCGCGAAGCTTCCCGAATGGGCGACCGTCGCGTCCGTCGCCCGCGAGGTAATCGAGCGTGTCCTTGTGCTCGGTGAATACCAGGAGCTTCATCGTCGGGTCGTCGAACACGCCTTGCGAGGTCAACAGCGCCTTCAGCTTGACGAGCTTCGTCTCGACCTCGCGCTGCTCGAGTGCTTTCGCCTCCGCGACGAGCCTCCCGATCTCGGCGACTTCTCGGCGGAGGACTTCGGGGTCATACGAGGCGACTACGTTCTCGATCTCCTCGAGAAGCGCCTGCTGGTCCGACTCCTCGAGTTCGTCGAAGTCGTCCGGGATGCGCTTCGAGAAGACCTCCCGCCGGAAACCCTCCGGGTCGTTGAGGATGCGCTCACGACGATCTCTCATTCGCTCGAGCGATCGGCGCACCGCATACACCGACGACGCCATTCGTCGCTGGAGCATCGCCATCGCAAAGGCAAGTGCGCGGCCGCGGATCTGGTTGTTGTCCTTCGCGGCTTCGATCGACTGGTCTTCCACGTATCGCGTGAGTGCGTCGTAGAAGTCCATCTCGGGACCGTCCAGGGTGAACTTGACCGTCTGGACGTCCCGCTTCGTGAAGATCTTGTGCGAGACACCGTTCTCGTCCGGGAAGGTCACGAGGGCCTCCTTGGTCCGGCGCAAGTAGAACGGAGCGCGGTTGCGGGCCATCGCCTCCTTCAGGCTCGAAACATCGGCGTAGACATCGCGGTCGAGGAGGGCCAGGAAGAGGGTGAAGTTCTCCGGGTCCCCCTTGTGCGGGGTTGCGGTCATCAGCAGGTAGTGATCTGTCATGTCGGAGAGCCGCTCGCCCAACTGGTAGGCGAGCGTCTTGCGATCCTCGGCGTACGCCGCCATCCGGTGTGCTTCATCGACGATCACGAGATCCCAGCGCGACCGAAGAAGGCTCTCCCTGGCCTCCTCGATGACCGAGACCCATGACACAGACGTGATCGCCTGGTCTTGCTCCTGCCAAGGGTTCACGCCGTAGTTGGCACGGAGCTGCTCAGAGCGGATCACGGAGAAGTTCTCCGCGAACTTGTCCTTGAGCTCGCGCTGCCACTGGAAGGTCAGGTTGGCCGGCGCGACGACGAGGGTTCGCTTGACGATGCCCCGCGCCTTGAGCTCCTTCAGGAGGAGCCCGGCCATGATCGTCTTGCCGGCGCCCGGATCATCGGCGAGCAGGAAACGGATCCGGGGCATCTTGAGGAAGTAGTCGTATACGGCCTCGAGCTGATGCGGGAGCGGATCGACACGAGCGATGGAGAGCGAGAAGTAGGGGTCGTACTCGTACGCCAGGGCAAGACGCTGCGCTTCGATCCCGAGCCGGAACCGTGCTGGATCGCCGTCGAAGGGCGCCTGCAGAGGTGTGACCGTCAACTGGTCAAGCTGGACAGGCGTGAGGATCGGGTCGTGGACCTGATTGCTGCGCAGTCCCTGGCCGATGAGCTTGACGGACGCTCCCAGGGGTACGAGCGCGAGGACTCGGATCGGCTCGGGCAGCAAGGGACCGTCGACGATGACGCCCACCTCGATGCGACCGGTCACTGCGTCACGCGCCTCCCGTCAGGCCTCGGACCTTCGCCTGTGCACGCCCCCACGTTACTGGACGCACGCCTACTCGCGGCGTTCGAACCGTCGGCGGCGACCCATTTGCTCGCCCGAACGCAAGCGACACCTGACGATGGGCTTGGAGCTCACACCTTGATGTAGTCAACGGCGTTGTCGTCGAGTGAGTCCTTGCGCCGCCAATACCGCTCCGTGGTTCGGGGATCGGCGTGGCCGGCGGCCCGCTGGACCATGTGGAGCGGCGCTCCGCCCTCCAGCGCCAACGTCACGAACGTTGCCCGCAGCCCGTGAGGCCCGAGGCGTTCCAGCGCGACTGCCCGGAGGCGGCGCTCGACGATGGCGTAGACGGCGCGGTCGGAGAGCGGACGCCTCCCGGGGACATGGCCGCCCTTGCGGACCTCGACGAAGAGCGGGTCGGCAGCGGCGAGCTCGACCCCGGCCTCCATCGCCGCCTCGAGCCACTCCTCGAGCATCCGCCAGACGTCGGGTGGGACCTTCACGGTGCGGACGACGTTGCCCTTGCCGGTGATGGTCAGGATGTGGTGGCCCTGGGCCGAACCGAGGTTCGCCAGGCGGAGGCTCGTCAGCTCGGAGCGTCGGATCCCGGTCCGGAGCAACAGCGACACGAGGGCGAGGTCGCGGTGGGCGAGGAGGCGATGTCCCGGCCGCCGGAGGTCGCCAGAAACGGCCTCCAGCACCTCGCGGGCCTGCTGACGGGTCAATGCACCACCATCGCGATCATCACGGCCACGGACGCCCCGTAGGCGGTCTGCGGGGTCGTCGGCGATCAGGTGCCGCCTCTTCGCCTCGCCGTAGAGGGCGCGGACGACGACGAGGCGGCGGTTGGCCGTCGTGCGGGCGTACTGTCCGGCCAGCCACTCTCGGTAGACGTCGAGGTCGTCGGCCGTGACGGCGTTCCAGGCGAGTCCCTCGGACGCCAGCCAGGCGGCGTAGGCCGCGAGATCCCCAGCGTAGGCGCGGCGGGTGTGAGGCGAGTCACCGCGCCGGATGATCGCCTCGACAAGCGGCAGGGCGTCGATGGCCGGGGGCGAGGCGGCCGCGGTCGGCGTCGTGCCCGCGAACACCGCCAGGGTCACCGGGATGTCCTCTGATATGTTCCGATAGTCGGCATTATCGGAAACCATTCGGACGGACTCCGGAGCCGGCTCGGCATGCGTCTGGGGGGCCCTGGCAGCCTTCTCCGGGGTGGTCAGAATGCGAAACGAAGCCATTGCTAGTTACCCCCCGGCAGAGTCACCAGGACTGAGACCGTCGAGGTCCTGGCCGCCTGGAGCCGCTCGAGGTCCTGCAGCGCCCTCCGAAGCCGGTAGACCATCGCCGTCTCATAGCGGCTCAAGACGGCGAAGCTCGAGGCCTGCCCGGCAAACGCGAGGCCGAGGGCCGTTGGAGCTTCTCCAGCCGCGGCCAGCGCTCGCATGGCGGGTGCGTGAAGGCCAACGGCAAAGAGTGCCGTCTCGACCCGGGCGAGGCGCCCAAGTCGCCAAGTGAGGCTGACGATGTCATCGGCGAGCAGCTCCTCGACCCCGCCTTCAGGAGCGAGCTGCTCGAGTAACCGGCTGGAGTGCTCCTGGAGTTCGGCAGGATCCTCCCCGGGAAGCAGCGGCTCCCGCACAAGCAGACCGTGAGTCGTCGCGTTCCTTGAGCTCGCGGCCTTGCCGGCGATCGTCCGGGGACCCGTGGATCGCCGAGCGTTCGTGCGATTAGCCGCGAGCCGGGCGGGGCTCACGCTGGGTCGGGTGGGGGCCGGTACGTCGACGTTAGGGCAGGGAATGACAAGGCCGATAGGCCGCAGTTGGGACATGACCGTCTCCATCGACGCCCAGCTGGACCACCGTGGCCGTCGGCTCGGATGGTGCGGCGTCAGCGAGCTGGGTCTCTCGGCCGCTCTGGATGGACAAGTGGATTCTAGCCTCGACGGCGGCCTGTGGCGACCCCTAGAAGGGGCCCCTGGGACCAAGATTCCCGAACCGACCGCCGAACCAGCGAGCGGCGCGGTGTTCGCGCATCCCCGCACGCCGCGCGCCGAGTCGCGGCTCGGGATGGTCGCGGAGAAGCGCTGAGCAGGGGTGCAGACCCTGCGCGTCGCATGTCGTCAGGCGCAGCCGCACTCACTTGCCGAAGGCCTAGTCCAACGCACTGCCGCCCGGACTCCGTTGGAGATCACCCACCAGTCCGTCCCGGAGGGCAGAAGGATTCCAAGGGACGTACAATCGCCTCAGACGCCGCGACGGCGTCCCCTATCTCGAGCGCCTGAGAGACCCGGCTCGATGACGGCGCAGCAACCGACCGACGCCCCTCACGTCGATACGGTGCTCCCGCCGGGTGCGATAGGAGATGAGAGATGCCGCCCCTACCTGTGGGTTTGCGGTCCTGTCCTACTTGTGGCGAGCCGCGAGGCAAGACTCCCGATGGCCGCGTGGCGACCTGCCTGTGCTCGGGAGTCCGATGCAACTGGTGCGGCACGGTCTACCACCGACCCATCACTGACTACTACCTCGCCGGTGAGGGCGTCTGGGTGCACGTCCCCTGGTTCGGCCTCTCCTACAGGGTGTGCCAGGCCCCACCTGACCTGCGGGTGGGACCACACTGGACACAATTGGCCGTTGACTCCGCCACGCGAGAACACCTTGCGATGACGACTCGTCGCGCGCTGGAGGAAGCTGGACGCGCCATCGAGGAGTCCCGATTGACCGTCACCGGCCAGGCCCGCCTTGGGGGTCGTCGGCCGAGCGACAAGAGTCGCGCATGAACGTCGAGGAACTCCAGGGCAGGATCGTCGATGCTGCGGCTGACGGCCGAGCCGCGCTCGAAGCCTTGGCGGACGAGATCGTTGTGAACTGGCCGTCAGTGGGCGAGGACTTCTCGATCGAGGAGATCATCGAGGTCTCCCGGCTTCCCAGAGGCATGACGCGGACGGAGCGCCGGGCTTGGGTGGGGCAAGCGCTGGAAGGCACGAGAGCGCTCCGACGGCCGCTGAGGACGGCCGTGATCATGAACGTGGTCGATCCGGCAGGGCGAAATGCGTACCTCGTGGCGCTGCAGTCTGCCGACTACCGCACCCTCTTCCTTGAACTGGCCGGAGTCTTCTCCACACGGGAGGCGGCCGAGCGCCGGCTCTCCATCTACGGCTTCCGCTCCGTGGAAGAGTTCGACAGCTGGACAGGCGTAAGAACACGCGTTAGGCGCTACCCAATAGTCGAAGCAGGGTGAAGGAATGAACCTCGGCACAGTCATGGGGTTCCTCTGGGTCCAGCAACGCGAGGAGGAGCGTCGCCACCTCCAGCTACTCGCATCGCTGAGCCGACCCGCTCGGTCGGTCTACCGCGGCACCGTTGAGCCATCCGATCCGGGCGCGCGACACGAGCGGCTGGGCTTGAACTACTTCGAGAGGGGCCAGTTCGGGGTCGCGCTTCAGCAATTCGAGAGAGCGATCGATGACGGCGTCTCGCCAGAGAGTTGGGTGTGGGCTCTCCGCGTCGACTGTTTGGCGCGACTGGGCCGCATACCGGAAGCGGAGGCGGCGAGCACTGAGTGGGTCGATGTGCAGCACTGCCGTGAGTCTCTGCAGCAACGGGCCGCGCTGCGTCTTCAACTCGATCGTTACGCCGAGGCGCTTGCCGACGCAGACGCAGCGGTCGAGCTCGACCCGGGATCTTCGCTTGTCGGTGCGGCATGTCCATTCAGCGAGGCAGAGATCTGCCGTATTCGCGCTTGGAGTCTCGTGGGCCTGGGTCGCAGCTCAGAGGCTATCAACGTACTGAAGGCAGCGATTGACCGCTGGCCGACTGACGTGACCCTGTACACAGATGCGGCTGAATTGCTCTCCCTCCAACACCTCACAGACGAGGCGGCCAGTTCTCTCCGGGCGGCCCGACGGCTTGCCCCAGAGACCGCAGCCGTCGAGCGCGCCGCCGCACGAGTGGCCTCAAGGTCCGATGACTGGGCGGGCGTTATAACGGCCGGGCACGCATTGCAGAGGCTGGCTCCGACGAGCGCCGAAGGCTGGGCCTGGTCAGGACTCGGCTACCGGCACGAGCGTCGCTTCGTTGAAGCGGCCTCGGACCTCGAGCGCGCACTTGAGCTGATGCCGAATGCCACTGACGCTCACTTCGAGTATGCGTGCGCACTGACCCAGCTCGGACGAACTGCGGAGGCTGCCGCATCCCTTAGGGTGGCGGTCAAGAACAAGCGATACCGAGCTCTTGCGCGTGAGGACCCAGATCTGCGAGAGAGGCCCATGGAGCCCACGACACTCGCTCCCGCTCCGGTTTCGGCGCCGGGCCCGAGTCCAGCCGACATGGAAGTTGACCCCTACGTGCCGTCAGCCGCAGAACGCCGCGAGGCCAAGTGGCTTGTGAAGCGACAGCACGCCGAGGAACTCCGTGAGCGAGGGCCCGGCACGTCACCGGGCCAGCTCAAGTCCGAGAAGAGGCGACGGCGGTAGCGACGCGCTGAGCTCGGGCGAAGCGGCAGGAGCAGACGTACGCCGAGTTGAGAACGATGCTGTGGGCGATCGGCACACAGAACGCGTCCTGATTGGTCGCCTTGGCGCGTACACACTGCACTCGAAGTACGATTCCCGGGAGCTGACCAGGGCGGCACGTGCGGCGTTCGAGTTGAAGCTCGAGCGCGAAGTCGACCCAGAAGGAGTCCTTCCCCGCGACGAGCGGCTGCGGCGCGCCGATATGTCACGACGAGCCCGCTTCACCCGACTTGCTCTCGCGAGCGTCAAGGCTCGACGCATGCGTCAGCGAAGCCCAAAGTAGGACTCGCTCCATGAGTCCGTCGGCCCTCTGGCCGGGCCCGACTACTCGTCAGGGCTCAGGTAATCGAAGTCCAGCCGCAGGGATCCGGCGTACTCTCGGGCCGACAGCTCGTCCAGCGTTGCGTAGTGGTTGGCTAGGAGAGCGAGCCCAAGGCCACCCGCCCGCGCTACGACGGTGTTCCACCACTCGTCGAGGGCCTGCCTGGCTTCGGGTGGCAGCGCATCTTCATCGGTGAGCACGAGGAGCCGTGCCGCAGTAGGTAGGAGTGGACTTCCCGAGATCTGGACACGAACCGAGTCGACTTCCGCCGCCCACCGCGCGCCAGCACCCGTGAAGAACTCCCTGAGTGGGGTTACGACGAGCTCCATCACGAGGGTCGCCACAGCGGGGCGCGCCCTACGGCTAGCCAGACGATCAGCGAGCACTTGGTATCGGGTCTCGGAATCGAATGCCTCGATCGGGTCGCGGCCAACAAGCCAGCCCTTCTCGAGGGGGAACTCGATCCGGAGATCCGCAACCCACAGACCTTCGGGGAGGTCACGATGGTCGAGCCGAACCAAGTGACGGATCCGATCACTGTCAAGATGGCCTCTCTGCCCGCGATTGAGAACGGCCGAGGCATCGTAGACAGGCGCGACCATCAGCCACGGCTGCCTGGGATCGCGTCGCTCCTCGTAGAGATCACATGTTTGAGTGGTGACGAGCCCGTACGGAGGACGCTCGTCTAGGCTCAGATCAACCCAGTCTTCGTCTTGATCACCGCCTTCGCCCGGATCCGGGTCAACGGCCCAGACACGGTGTCGACGCGATCGGACGTAAGAGAAGGGCGGTCGTTCGACAAGGTGGCCTTGTCGGTATCTCCGGACAGCCTCGATGACCTCGGGCGGCCAATGCCTCGGGATACGCCCGTCGATCAACGTGTGTGACTCGCGCGAACAGGTCTCCGAGTCGAACGACCAGCGGGCGCCGTCATCGGCGCTGTGTACGCTCCTGGCTCTGCCTGGCTGGAGACGCTGCGCTCGGCACGGCGGATCGTCGGCTGGTCGAAGAGCCATCCACCTACGAGATCCTCGACGCGGTCAATCTCGCCGGCGAGAAGATGGTCGAGGGGCGAGGGGGTGCCACCGCGAAGCCATGCGAGGCCGGCTTCGCGACCCCGTGCTCGCACAATCGCAATGACCAAGGAGTGGAGTCTCCACAGGGAGCGCACGGTGCTCGGACGAGGCTCCGCTCCCGTCCGCCGCCAGTAGTGGAACGTCGTGCGCCCGATCCCGGTCATTCTGGCGACATCATCGATCGTCAGACCGAGCTCTTGTCGAATGGCATCAAGAGCCCCAAGCGCGCTGAGGCGAGTTGTCTGATCTTCCTCAGCGGCGGCCTCGACCCGTGTGCTGATTGAGGTCGATGGAGCGTGACGAATCGCGGACCAGGCGCCGAATAGCCGCTCCAGGAGAGTGCCGGCGGGGGCCAACGGCGCTGGCCCCGTCTTCGAAACAACAACAATCGTGCGGCTGCATGGCAGGTCCAGCCAGTCCGGTGCGTCGTAGCTCGGGGTGGCCGCGGTCATCGGTGGGAAGTCGATTGACGTGTGCAGAGGCGTCGGTCTCGGTCGCGTGTCTGTGATCTGTGCGAGCGCGGTTGCCGTCATTGCTGCCCGTCGGTCTTGAGGTAGCTCAACAACTCCGGCGTGATCGCCTGCTGGAACAACCTGAGTGCGAGCAAGTTGAACGATGCCGCAGCCGCATTGACGTTCGCAAGATCGAACGGCTGCGCTTGGTCGCGGTAGACATCCCAATCGAGCAGGTAGCTCGTGCGCCCGACACGTGCCCGGTCCGGGAGTGCCCCATGACGCAGGGTGCAACGGGTGCCATCGCCGGCATCAATCTCCACCTGTTGCTGGGTCGACCGGACGAACGGGCCGATCTGCTCGTGCAGGATTGGACCGAGCAGCTCGTCCACGATCCAGCCGCGCCACCCAAACGGCGAGCTCACCTCAGGTTCCGTGATGACGTCCACGTACCGAAGGCCGAGCCGTTGCTCCAGCACTGGCTTCAGTTCCTGCGCCGCAGCGGCAAGGACCGCTTCGAGGCGTGTACCGAACGCCTCCTCCCACGTGGTGTAGGCAGTCGTTTCGAGGGCGATGCTTCCAGGCAGTAATGACACAATCCAACGGCGGTCCTCTGAGAAGAGGCGCCACCCGGTCAACGGAGACTGCTGTGTCGCGATCGGGCCGCCGACGCCGATCTGTACATCTAGCTGCTCTCCCCTCAGCTGTTCGAAGAGGGGATATGGTCCAGTGCGACCGCCGAGAAGTCCGTGCATAGCGAGCCCAACTCGGGGATCTGCTACGGAAGGGATGTCCTCGAACCGCAGTTGGCAGACCACGAGCTGCAGCGGCGATCTCGCGAGTCGCGTCCTGTCAGGTGCCGGGAGAACGAGTGCCACGGACGAATCTCCATGCGAATTGAACACTACTTGCACACTCTACACCGGATCGAGGTGAGAGCGACTATGCTCTTCGGATGATCACCCGGCTCGAAGGTCACAGACAATCTTGCCGCAAGGCTCGGGCCGGGCACACCATGAACTCTGTGGGTCGCGAGGCGTCGATCGCTGGGTGCGACGCTTGCGCTGTGCCATCAGAGTTGTCACGGCGGCCGGAGAGGGTTCCGACGTGAGTGAGACCGGAGCGCTGCTGGCTCGCATTCGCGCTGAGAACCTGGGCGTCTACCGCGAGAGCCCGAAGCGGGTTCGTGAGGACGTCTCTCAAGAAGCCGAGATCTCGCACGACTATCGGGGCCGTCTCGTCTACGAGCTGCTCCAGAACGCCGACGACGCCATGCTCGGGCAGGACGACAGCAACGACCGCGTTGTGTTCTGGCTGACTGCATCCGACCTGTGGGTAGGCAACTCGGGCCGACCATTGAACGACGGGGACGTCGAAGGCTTGTGCGGGACGGGCATCAGCACCAAGACGCAGGTCGATGGCCCCAAGCGAGCCTCCATCGGCCACAAGGGGATGGGCTTCAAGTCCGTCCTCGAGATCACTGATCGACCCGCGGCCCACTCCGTCGGCCACTCCTTCCGGATGAGCGCCGAGGACGCGCTCGGGCCTGTCGCGGCCGTCATGGCACAGAAGGGACTGCCCAGCCCGGCCCGCGTTCCTGCGATGCGCTTCCCGTGGCCTAATCCAGACGAGCCAGACGAGTGGGCGAACCTACGAACCGAAGGGATCCGCACGCTCTTCAGGTTCCCGCTACGCGATGACCTGACGGTGGACCAACGGGCGATCCTCGGGGACCGACTCCGGAACATGCCGATCACCGCCCTGATCTTCCTCAAGCATCTCGAAGTGGTCGACATCAGGGTCGAGGACGAGCTCGGTGACCACCGTCGTTCCCTCCGCATCGCGAGGGAGCGGCGCACTCCCGATGGATGGGTGCCAACGGTCGGCCTCGACGACGACGGCATCTACCGGATCACCGTCACGTCGCTGGGCGTCGGGTCGTGGACATTCCTCCTCGCGCACGACGGCCAGGTCCCGATCAGCGGACACAGAGGTGGTCTGGATCCATTCTCCTGGGAAGGGATCGAGCTGACGGAGGTTGCCGTCGCCACGCCGTGGCCCGTCGATGGGACCACGCCGCCGGGCTCATGGCGACGCTTCCATGTGTTCCTTCCAACCATGGAAGAGCTACCGCACCCGCTCCTCGTGAATGGGGCATTCGCCACCGACCTGTCGCGGCAGGAGATCCGTGTCGGCCCTGAGGTCGACGACTACAACCGCTTCCTGGCCGAGCACGCTGCCGCGGTCGTCCGTGACCAGCTGGTTCCCGCGGTGCTCGACGAGGCCACGCCGGAGGCTGTCCTGGTGCTGCTGGACCGAGAAAGCGGCGCATTGACCGCCCCGGTCGCAGCCGTGTTCCACGAGGCACTTCGGGTGTCGATGGCTGACATGCCATTCGTGCCCGCGGCCGGAGACGGCGAGCCGCTCGCGATCGGGGAAATCTGCGTACCCCCGGTCAGTCTTCCCGGCACCCAGGGCTCGAACTACCGCGCCCTGCTCCCCCCGAACGTGAAGTTCGAGGGCATGTTGCTGCCGGCCGCGCGGTTCTGTGACGCCGCGTTCGGCTGCGTGCTTGCCGATCTTGGTGCTCGAGTCCTTGCGTCTGCTGAGGCGGTCAGCCTGCTGGCCGATGCTGATCCGGATGCCTCTCGGGTGCAGCCGCACGAATCAGTCGATCTCTGGGTCGATCCGATCCTCACCGCACTCGAGCGGCTCTGGCGTGCCAGTGGCGACAAGGATCGCGAGGCGATTGCAGATGCTGCTCGTCGTGCGGCGCTCTTCCCGGTCGCGGTTCGCGTCGATGGCTCAGTCGAACGAATGGTGACGATCGGCCTCGAATGCTTCTATCCGCCCCGATCGTTCACGGGGGCCGTGCCGCTTGAGAGGCTCAGCCTCCTCGTCTCCGAGGTCTGCTGGGGCGAGCTGGCCCCGCGTGAGCGCAACGACGTCCTTCGCGACCAACTGCCCGTCTGGCAGGCCCTCTTCGGCATCCGGGAGTTCAAGTTCCCCGACGTGATGCGGGCGTCCGTCCTTCCTGCCCTGCTGCTTGAGCAAGGGCCAGAGACCATCGCATGGAGGTCCCGGCTCGAGTCGATCGATCGCCTTGCCGCCATCTGTCAGCTCGCCGGCCGCACGCCGAAGCCGGGCAGCCCGCTGCCGTATCAGCGCCTTGGATCGGACCGGGCTCTATTCAACCTGGCACGACTTCCGGTCCCAGTCCGAACGCGGGCCGACGGTGGCGTTCGATGGGTACCCGCATTTCGCGTCTACTTCGGAAAGGACTGGACGGCCCAGGATTCGGTCGAGGCGATCTTCGATGTGGTTCGGGAAGTCTCGCCGGGCCTGCCGTTGCCGGAGATCGAGTACCTCGCCCCACCCGAGTTCTTCCGCGGCCGTCTCGCGCAGTACCGGGTGCTCGAGGGGCTCGCGGAACCGTCCGACGAGGTCGTCGATGTCGACGAGGTCTCGATCGACGAGAACGAGGACCTGGCGCTCGAGACCAACGAGGTCGACCGATGGATGACATTCCTCGGCTGGCTCGGCGTGAATCGCGCCCTGCGAGCAGTCCACTTTCACGACGTCGAGGAGCCGCGCGGTGGCTGGCTCCGGACACGCGGTCTCGTGCGGCCAGAAGGCGCCGCGTTCGATGGCGTCGGCAAGGAGTCCTGGGCTCGCTACCACACCTTGGTAGAGGAAGCCGTCAAGCGCCTCAGCGTCGGTGATCACAAGGCCTACTGGTACGAACTCCACGAGCTCGAGCACGCGCGGCTCCTGACTGACGCTGCGAGCGGGGACGCTGAGGGACGCATCGCAGAGGCGCTCTTTCTCCACCTCGCCCTGAATTGGAGTCACCTCGAGGCGTATGCGCGCGTGAAGCTCGCGCTGGTGCCTGGCGACCGCGACCCGGGCCGCAGGACGCCGCCGATCCGACCCGCCGGGGACGAGGTTCGCGACGTCACGACGAACTTCTGGTTCTGGCGGCTCCAGCATCGTCCCGTGGTCCCGACCTCGCACGGCCCTCGAGTTGCGAGCTCGTCTTGGACCCCGTCGGCCGAAGTCGAGCGTCGGTTTGGGCGTAGGGCGATCGAGGCCGGCGCGCTCGTTCCCATCGTGCGCCTCCCCGCCGGTGAGATGCGAACGAAGGCCCTCGCCCTCTCCAGGCTCCTCGGCGCTCGGGACGAGTTCAGCCCGGCGACGTTCCGCACCAAGGACGCCGAGGTGCTCGCGCAGCGTCTCGTCACCTTGTACCAGCCTCATCACGAACCGACGGGGACCGCGTTTCCCCTCGATGAGAAGGAACTCCGGGGGGTGATCCGCCCCGCCTATCGCAACCTCTTCGAGCTGCTCGTCGGTGCGATGGAGCGCCCTGGCTTGAGTGAGGAGCCACTCGGCAAGGTGCCGCTTCTGGAGACGGACGGCGCCGGCAGCTACCGGTTCACGCTCGGCCGTGACGTGCTGTACCAAGACCGAATCGGGACGCGTGAGCGGATCGGGCCTGTGGGGCAACTGTGGACGTTCGTACTCGACTCGGCACCCGTCGCCCGGGCACCGCTGCTACGGCTCTTTGGAGCTCACCTGCTCGAGGACGCCGTGACGTGGAGCCCCAGCGTTGGGGAAGTCGTCCTCAGCGAACAGGATGTCTCCAAGTTCCGGGCGGGTCTCAAGGAGCTCCGGCCATACGTCCTGGCTCGCCTTCGGGCTGAGCGGAACGAGGAGCGACAGGTTCGCCAGGATGCGCGCCGGCTCGACATGTTCGTCGAGGTCGCCTCGCCGATTGAGGAACTCCAGGTCGCCTGCTGGCTCGACGGTCGCCAGCTGTCGTCCGCCTCGCCCCGGGACGCGTTCGTTGACCAGCAGGATGGGCGGGTAACGGCCTTCCTTCGCTGGGGAGAGCGAGGCTGGCCGCCTGCAGGCCGAGACCCTGAGGTGCTGGCCGGCGCGCTAGCAGACCTCTTCCAGGTCCCGATGTTTGAACCCTTCCTCGCCCTCGTCAGCACCAACTCGCACGACGCTCGGATGCGCATGTTGCGCCTCGCTGGGGCTCCCACGGACTTGGCCGAGGTGATGGCCTCGGCGCAGGAGAGCATGGAGGAAGCGGAGCAGGCAGCGGTCACGACCGTGGACGCGATCCCGGTGTCGGCCCCCGGCGCGGATCCCGAGGACGAGGCCCCGTCCGTACCGGCGGAGCGACGATCAGCACGGGGCCGGATCCCTCTCTGGCGGCCTGAGGACCTGGTCGTCGCCGGTACTCCATTCATCGTTCCGGGGGCTGCGCTAAGCCGTGACGGGAAGGGGGAGAACGGAGGTGGCGGAGGTTCGGACGACGCTTCCGGTGCCTTGGGCTCAAGTGGAACTGGTTACGGCGCTCAGGCTACCGATCTTACGGAGTTGAACCGGCTCGGCATGTCCGTGGCGATGTCGTACGAGGTGAAGCGCGTCCGGCGCGAGCTTCCTACGGCCGAGGCCTACGACCCAGACGCGGCGTCCGACGGCCGGGACCCCTTGGTGTTCGACGTGTCCACGCCGGAGGCGATCAAGGCCGCCGAGGCCGGGAGTTCGCGATTCGCGGCCGTCCTCGACGACCTGCGCCGGGCAGGGGTCGACTCAGAATGGCCAGGGTTCGACATCCTGACCCTCGACCCTCAGTCGCGCGGCATCGGCCGACTGATCGAACTCAAGTCTTCGGGGGTGAACGCGACCATTCAGACGATGAGCTGGAACGAGTGGAAGACCGCCCGAGGCAGCGACCTTCGAGGTCGCTTCTGGCTCTACATCGCAGGCAATCTGCGCGCGGATCTTGCGGATGCTCGGCCATTCGTGCGAGCGATCCAAGACCCGTTCGGCACTCTCCTCAGCACGGTTGTTACCGCGCCAGTCCGTCGTGCGGTCCAGCTCGACGTTCACCGGTTCGAGAAGGCTGAGTATCTCGAACTCGAAGTGAGACGACGTGATCCGGAGGGCCGAGTGTAGTGCCGACCCGCGAGGCGTTGCTCGGCCCAGCCATCACGACCGCGCTGGCGCATCTCGGAGATCGAGATTCGCACCCATGAGTTGTTGGTTCGACTTCAGTCCGGTTGGCCGTTCAGCGCAGCCAACAACCACACGGACTGACTGAACCCTGCCAGGAGACGGTGATGGGACTCCCCAGTGACCTCGTACAGGCCCTGCATGACGCCTACGCGCACGCCCCAACTGGTGACGTCGCGGTCAGGATCCACCTCTTTGGCATCAAGCACGCCGACCGTTTGGACGGTGTGAACCTGAAGGCGCTCTGCGGCGCCGCGGACGTACGCGAGTCTTGGGCCACCGAGATCCACAAGGGCATGCGGCTGGCGGAGTACGTCACGGTTCGTTGAGCTGGGCAGCCGTGTCTGCTCACCTGGACCTTGCAGGGGTAGGCTCGAGCTGCGTCGACGCGCCGCCCTCCCCCCCGTCAGCGCGGCGATCCTCCCTCCGCACGGGACCGTGCTTGCGCTCCAGACTGCCGACCTCGGCACCGTGGCCAGCCAGCCCGAGGGTGTCCAGGGCCGCCTGAGCGAGCGTCCCAAGCCTCGCGACTTCCTTCCTGAGCTCGACGATCTCGCTCCTGAGCTCGACCGGCTCCTGCCCGCACCATTCACGGAGGATCGCTCGGACGGGTCCTCCTCGCTCTTCATCAACTTGGGCGCAGATCTCCGGCGATATCTCGATGCCTTGGCCTGGACCCCGTCGGCCGTAGTGGCGGCCGTGGACGGCGTCACGTCGAGCGTCGGTCTCTTGGCGCTCGACGTGGAGGAGAACCGAGTGGGGGTCACGCTCGGCCGCTTGCAGAGCGACTGCCTTCGTGATCTCCCATGAAGCGATCAGGTCGCCATCCTCCTCGAAGGACACGGGGTCAGCTCGCAGCTCCTGGGGATCCATGTCGAGGAGTTCGGCGAGGCCATCGACATCGTGGATCCTGACGACCCCATCGGTGGCGTTGTAGCCGAGTGTCGCCAGTTCGGGCCGTATTAGCAGATCGAACACGACGCCAGCCGCCGACACCACGGCGTCGTCGCGGGCCGGCGTTGCTGCGGTCACCGCATCCCACCGTCGCTCCATCGCGATGAAGTTGGCCACATCCGGCCACGGGGCCTTGAGACGAGCCGGCGGCACCCAGTCCTGGCGGCCCTCGAACTCGTCATCGACGAAGCGCACGAGGACACGTCGGGGGGTCTTGACGCCGAGCCTTGTGACCACCACCGGGACCAGAGTGTCCCCGCGGTGGGCGCGATACGCCCAGGTCTCACCGACGGTAGGTTCAAGCACATCTGGCACCGCGCATCGCCTCCCGAGCCCCCCACGTCCCCAACCTGATCCGGCAATCGCATGTTGGACGTTCTGGGTTCTACGCGGTCTCCGACGCTCGAGAAACGTAGGCCGCAACGCTCTCGCTTGCGATCCTTACGATCATCCGTAAGTTGTAGGTCCGACTCCTCTCGCCCCGACCAGACTGACCTCATCATGCGACGTCGCCTGTCTCGGCGGTCACCTCCGCTGGCTCCCGCC
>Ga0209777_10001592_pt1 | contig 32196 bp, 38 predicted proteins | sample FrelakmetHBP12HB_FD_187147 | JGI IMG/M metagenome (GOLD analysis project Ga0209777, IMG submission 187147) | Freshwater lake sediment microbial communities from the University of Notre Dame, USA, for methane emissions studies -HBP12 HB (SPAdes)... | ecosystem: Environmental > Aquatic >... | reverse complement strand
GATCTAGTTCCGCGTCACGGAACGAGCCCTAATCGTCTTTCTCACAAAGAAGACAAAAAAGGAGGGAATCATGAACCTAGCGGCTATGGCTGGAAAAGTAGCCGGGGTTCTTTCCCTGGCTGCCTTTGTTCCTTTTGTCATCGCTATCTTGCGAAAAAAAGCCAGACCAAGCCGAGCTTCCTGGTTTATCTGGGCAGTTGTCGGCCTGATGCTTGGAGCAAGCTACTTCTCGTCAGGCGCGCGTAACACCATGTGGGTGCCAATCAGCTACATCATTGGCCCCATCACCATTGCCATCCTGTCCATTCCTTATGGGGAAGGAGGCTGGACTCGTTTCGACCGCTTTTGCCTGGGCACCTCTGCCTTAAGCCTTGTCCTCTGGATCATTTTCAAAGATCCACTAATCGCCCTGTGTATCAATATCTTTATTGATGTGCTTGGCGCCTTGCCGACCATCCGCAAGGTCTACAAGGATCCAGCCAGTGAGGATAAACTGACATGGCTGCTCTTCGGCTCAGGCAACCTGGCAAACCTGTTTGCCGTAGAAAGCCTCAAATTCAGCATCGTGAGTTATCCCATCTACATGATAGTGTGTTCTTGGGCCATCATGATCCTGGTCATCTGGCCACGCAAAACCAACCGCTCTAACGAAAGTTAGGCGGTTTTTTATTTATCCGCCGTAGCTTTCCTGTCCGCCGTAGCCTTGGCAAAGGCGGAAGCGAAGGCGGATTATTTGACATTTCAACCTTTCAATGTTAATTTAAGAAACTAAGTTCTTTCAAGAAAGGAGGAAAGAATCATGGCTATGCCCAGAAATCTAGTCTTGGTGCGCCATGGCGAATCAGAAGGCAATCTGATCCAACGCGCTGCCAGAAATAAAAAGAAAATCATTGTGCCAAAAAAATTCATGGAACGCCACACCTGCGATTGGCGCTTGACAGACACGGGTATTGAGCAGGCCCAAAGTGCTGGAGCTTGGATCCAGGAAAATATCGGCCAATCTTTTGACCGCTACTATGTGTCCAATTATCTCCGAGCCTTGGAAACAGCTGCTTTACTAGGACTGCCTGACGCCAAGTGGTTTAAAAGCCATTACATCTGCGAACGGAACTGGGGCATCTTGGATCGTTTTCTGCCCGAACAAAGGGCTAAAAAATTCGCCAAAGACTTTGAGTCAAAAAGGATCAACGCTTTTTATTGGTCGCCACCCCGCGGTGAGTCAATGCTGCAGCTTTGCCTGCGTGTTGAAAAAGTCATTGAGACACTGCACCGTGAATGCAGCGGACAAAATGTCATCATTGTCGGCCACGGTGAAATTCTTTGGGCCTTTCGTATTGTGCTGGAAAGAATCACCTTACACGACTACATTTTACTGGATGCGTCAAAAAGGGCATTTGATCGAATCCGCAACTGCCAAATCCTGCATTATACGCGCATCAACCCAGTCACCCAAAAGCAAGAGCCCTATCTGAACTGGCTACGATCAGTCTGTCCATGGGACATGTCATTGTCAACGAACAAGTGGCAGCAAATCAAGCGTCGCCATTACACGAACCAGCAGTTGCTGAAATTCGTGTCCAAAATGCCTCGCTTGATCAACGACTAAAAGGAGGAGAAGGAAATGGCAAGGAGAAAGAAAAGATGGAAAGTCGTCAACATTGAAGAAGTGAAGGAAGTCCAACTCCTCGAAGGATGTTTCACCCTTCAGGACCTGGACGAAGCCGCTCAAAAGGAGTTCCCAGACTGTAGCCTTGAACACCTGCAAATCACTACGACCAGAAAAGCGGGTGAAAACAACGGCCACCCAGTCTACCATTTGCGCAAATTGGAATAAAGCGCAAGAAGGTCTTCAAAACCGCCTAACCGCGGTTTTTTTATTTTGCTTAAAATAAGTAAAAAATGTAAAATATAAATGTCACCCTGAGGCTCTCGAAGGGTGGCATTTATTAAAGTCATGGTTCGAGAACCTCACCATGACATCACTATATGCTTAAGAAAAAACCAAAAGTTGCAGTAGGTATGAGCGGCGGCGTTGATTCTTCTGTTGCCGCTGCTTTATTAAAAAAACAAGGCTATGAAGTCATTGGCATTTTTATGCATTTCTGGTCAGACCCGCATTTTACAGAAAAACAAACTATAGCCAACAAATGCTGTTCCGTGGAAGCTAAATCAGATGCCAGACGCGTGGCTGAAAAGTTGGGTATTCCGCTTTACACCTTTAATTTAGATCAAGATTTTAAAAAATATATTGTTGATAATTTTTTAGAGCAATATAAACACGGCTTAACGCCAAATCCTTGCGTGCGCTGCAACAAATTCATTAAATTCGGCTTATTCTGGCAAAAGGCTAAGGCTTTGGGCTGTGATTATATTGCGACAGGCCATTATGCCCGGGTTAAAAAGGATAAAAAAGGCTGGCATTTGCTTGAAGGCAAAGACAAAGCCAAGGACCAGTCTTATTTCCTATATAATCTTAGCCAGAAAATCTTAAGCCACTGCCTTTTCCCAGTTGGCCAATATAAAAAACCACAAATCCGCAAAATTGCCCAAAAACTAAGTTTGCCAATCTTTGCCAAAAAGGATTCACAAGAAATCTGCTTCGTACCAGAAAAAGACCATTACCCATTCTTGCAACGCTATTTAAAACTTAAGGCCGGCGACATTGTAACTGACCAAGGCGAAAAAATCGGCAGGCACAATGGCTTGCCTTTATATACGCTTGGCCAGAGAAAGGGGATTGAGCTTTCTGGCGGCCCCTGGTATGTCATTGATTTAAACTTTAAAAAAAATCAACTAGTTGTCACCAATAACAAAGAGCATCCAGCCTTATTTAATGATATAATGTATTTGAACGAGGTGAACTGGCTGCAAAAAGTAAAATTACCCCTTAATGCCGAGGTGCGCATTCGCTATATGCATAAAAACCAAAAAGGACTAATCAGCAAAGGCAAAAAAGACTTCCATCAAGTTAAATTTATTTATAAACAAAGAGCCATCACCCCAGGCCAATCAGCAGTTTTTTACAAAAACAAAGAAGTGCTGGGCGGCGGCCTCATAATAAAAAATTAATGATCTCAAAAATTATCCCCAAACAAAAAATTGAGGCCCTTTATCTGGGTATTTTTATTTTTGCAATTTGCGACGCGCTTTTTGCCTATGCTCAATCCACTTATTTAAACCAATATTTCAGCCTAAATGTAGTGGGATTAATTTTCTTCGCGGCGTATTTTGCTACCTTTTTAATTGTCAATGCCTATCCCAACTTAATTGCGCGTTATAGTAATTTCACCACTGCCGTAGTTAGCATTTTATTGCGCCTACTTTGCCTGCTTATTTTTATAATCAGCTCAAATAGTATTTTAATTGGCCTGGCCTTTATTTTCTTAATTATCTCTCTTGTCTTGACCTTTATTAATTTAGATATCTTTTTAGAAGCCTTTACCAAAAATCCTGCTACAGGCAAAGTCAGGGGAGTATATTTTACGATTTACAATTTAGGCTGGCTAGTTTCACCATTTTTAGCCGGCGAAATTCTCAATTATTTTAATTTCCAATTGTTGTTTATAATTTCTCTGCTTTGCAATATTCCTGTCCTTATTATCCTTTTAATCAGTTTCCGCAAGGTAACTAACCATTATGCAGAAAAGCATTTTAAAATATTGCAAACCATAACAGAAGTCCTTCAACGCCCAGATTTGCGCAAAATATTTGTTATTTCTTTTTTGTTGCAGTTTTTCTATGCCGTGGAAGTAGTTTATGCGCCTATTTATTTAAATCAAACCATTGGTTTAAACTGGGAGCAAATTGGCCTTGTCTTTACTGCCATGCTCATACCTTTTGTTATTATTGAGTATCCGGCTGGCTATCTGGCTGACAAATACTGGGGTGAAAAAGAAATGCTTTTTGTTGGTATGGTCTTAATGGCTATTACTTCTGTGATTATGGGTTTTATTAGCGGCACCAGTTTAATTATCTGGAGCTTGCTTCTTTTTTTCAGTAGGGTAGGGGCCAGCCTGGTTGAAATCATGAGAGAAACTTATTTTTTTAAAAAAGTCGATGTGGAAAATATAGATTTGATAAATGCTTTCCGCTCGACTATTCCTCTAGCTTATCTGGCAGCCCCAATTTTAGCTATTTTAACTATTTATTACTCTCAAATAAATTATCTCTTTGTCATCCTTGGCCTAATTTTAGCCTTAGGGCTTTGGCCTATTCTTACTCTCAAAGACACCAAATAATCTTGATTTTTCAATAATTCATCATAATATTGATACTAACGACATCAACCCCGCAAATTCTTTGCGGGTTTTTACTTGCTCATCACATAAACGACTGGGCTATCCAACAACTTTGGACAGTAAATTCATAAAGACGGCAGCCGGCAAAAATATATACATGAGCCTTTTGACAAAACGCGCGTAATTGCGGACTCCGATTGGTAATCTGGCCCTTGGATTCAAAAATCTAAAGGCTTTTTTTATTTATTACCTTGTCAAAACTCCAAAATTTTTATATACTGATTCTATGCTAACTGCAAAGGAATTAAGACAAAAATATCTAGAATTTTTTAAATCCAAAGGGCATACTATTATACCCAGCGCTTCTTTAATTCCTGAAAATGACCCTTCAGTTTTATTTACCACTGCTGGCATGCATCCTTTAGTGCCTTATTTAATGGGAGAAAAGCACCCAGGCGGCAAAAAGGTGGTTAATATCCAAAAATGCATCCGTACTTCTGATATTGAAGAAGTAGGGGACAACCGCCATTTAACTTTTTTTGAAATGATGGGCAACTGGTCTTTTGGCGATTATTTTAAAAAAGAAGCTATTGAGTGGTCCTGGGAATTTTTAACTGACAATAAATGGCTAAGTCTAGATCCTCAAAGAATTTATGTGACGGTTTTTAAAGGTGAAGAAGGTATACCCAAAGATGATGAATCCTTAAAAATCTGGCAAAATATCTTCAAAAAAGAAAAGTTAACGCACGAAATATCTAAAAACGAACAGGTTGATGACACGACCAGGATAATTTTACTAGGCAAAGAAGATAATTTCTGGATTGCCGGTCCAACCGGGCCTTGTGGCGCTGATACGGAAATGTTTTATGACACCAATCCGCAAGCTGGCGCAATTTCAGATAAATTTAACAATTTGGTTAAAAGCGGCCGCCTGATTGAAATCTGGAATGATGTTTTTATGGAGTTTAATAAAACTGCTGATGATAAATATGAACCACTCAAACAAAAAAATGTTGATACTGGCATGGGCATTGAAAGAACAATTGCAGTTTTAAATGGCTTTGATAATTTGTTTGAGACAGAACTGTTTACTCCTTTGTTTCAGAAAATTGATGAACTAAGCCATAAAAAATATAAAGGGAATGAGAAAGCCTTCCGCATTATCTCCGACCACCTTAAAGCCGCTACCATGATTCTAGGCGATTCTAAAGGCATTACGCCTTCAAATACTGACAAAGGCTATGTTCTTAGACGGTTAATCCGCAGAGCAATTCGTTATGGTAAAAGGCTGGGCATGGAGAGTACATTCACTTTTAAAATTGCGGAAATTATTATTGCAATATATAAGGATATTTACCCTGAAGTAAAAACAAATAAAAATTTCATTATCAACCAATTAATTTTAGAAGAAGAAAAATTTGCTAAAGCATTAATTGATGGCCTGAAAAAAGCTAAGAGAATTCTAGATAGTAAGATTTCAATTCCAGCTGAAAAATTTAATAAAATTATGCAAACGCCAAACAAAGGCGAAATTTTGGGCCAAACCTTAAAAGATTTAAGAGAAAATAAAGACACTAAAGCTTATTCAAAATTTAACTTGCCGCTTTCGCAAAAAGAAATAAAAAATGCAACCATCACAGGCAAAGAAGCTTTTGATTTATATCAGTCGTTTGGGTTTCCCAGAGATATGATGATTGAGCTAGCTCAAGAAAAAAATTTATTTGTTGATACTGTAGAATTCAGAGAAGAACTAAAAAAGCATCAGGAATTATCGCGAGCAGGGTCAGAAGGAAAATTCAAGGGCGGATTAGCTGATACTTCGGAGCAAGCCACAAAATTGCATACAGCTGCCCATTTAATGCTAGCCGCTTTAAGGCAGGTTTTAGGGCCAGCTGTGGTTCAAAAGGGAAGCAATATAACCCCAGAAAGGCTGCGCTTTGACTTTAATTATGATAAAAAAATGACACCAGAGCAGCTAAAACAAGTAGCTGATTTGGTTAATGAGCAGATTGCAAAAAAGATTCCTGTCCTTAGCCAAGAAATGAGCCTGGATGAAGCCAAAAAGCAAGGAGCTATGGGTGTATTTGAGCACAAATACGGCAATAAGGTTAAGGTATATACTATTGCTGATTTTTCCAAGGAAATCTGTGGCGGCCCGCATGCCCAAAATACTGGTGAACTAGGCCACTTTAAGATCCTAAAAGAGGAGAGTTCCGGCGCTGGGATTAGGCGAATTAAAGCAATTTTAGAATAGCTCTTGACATTTATTGAAAAAACTATATAATTAGCTTATATAAACTAATTAAATTTTTATTAGTCTATTTCGTAAAAAATCGATTTTTTGCAGTAATGATTCTTGCAAAGAATTAATTTTTTAGTTATCTTTCAAAATATGGTTTTGACTGAAAATAATCCTACCAAGACAAGCAAAAATTTTATTGAAATGAGAGGCACGATCAAGGAACTTTTGCCAGCTGGCAGTTTCAAAGTTGAACTTGAAAATGGACAACCTATTCTAGGCTTTCTTTCCGGTAAAATGAGAATGAATAAAATCCGTTTATCTCCTGGTGATGAAGTCAAGGTAGAATTAACGCCCTATGATTTAACTAAGGGCAGGATTACTTATAGATACTAAAATATCTAATAATAAATTAAACAACATTAAATAGTTTTATTTAATTTTTTTATTTACTTATGAAAGTCAGGTCTTCAGTTAAAAAAATCTGCAAAGATTGCAAGGTAATAAGGCGCAGAAAAAGAGTTTGGGTTATCTGTAAAAGTCATCCCAAGCACAAGCAAAGACAAGGCTAACTTGCCTGATTTTTAAATTAATAATTCATAATTCGTAATTCAAAATTCAAATATGCCAATCAGAATTGCCGGGGTAACCATTCCCCAGGACAAAAGAATAGAGATTGCTTTAACCTATATTTATGGTCTTGGTTTAGCTAGTGTCCAAAAAATCTTAAAAGATGTAAAAATTAATCCTGACACCAGGACTAAAGATATTACGGCTGATGAGGAAAATAAATTGCGTGAATATATTAAGAAAAATTTTAAGGTTGAAGGTGATCTTAAAAGGGAAGTTTTAGGCAATATAAAAAGATTAAAGGAAATCAGGACTTATCGCGGCATCAGGCATGAGAAAAGATTGCCGTCTCGAGGCCAAAGAACCAAAACAAATTCTAGAACTGTCAGGGGCAATGTCAGAACCACTTTAATGAGCGGCCGCAAAGAATCAGCTCAAAAAACTTAATCACATTATTTAAATATGCCAGAAGATAAATTAAAAGAAGAAAAAACAGCCTCTAACCCAGAAGAGAAGGCTCCTACTGCAGAAAAAAGCGAAAAATCTGAGGTTAAAGCTACTAGAAAGAAAAAAATTGTCCGCCAGGTAACTCACGGACGAGCTTATATTCAAGCAACTTATAATAACACTATTATTACCCTAACTGATTTGAATGGTAATGTTTTGTCCTGGTCTAGCGCCGGGCAAAATAATTTTAAAGGCCCCAAAAAATCTACTCCCTATGCAGCTAGTATCATTGTTAAAGATGCCGTAGATAAGGTCGCCAACACTGGCTTAAAAAATGTTAATGTCTTTGTCAAAGGCGTCGGTTCTGGCAGAGAAGCAGCTATCCGGGCTTTAAATACTTTTGGCTTAAATGTAATTTCTATCAAGGATATTACGCCAATCCCGCACAATGGTTGCCGTCAAAGAAAACCCAGACGTGTTTAATTCGTAATTCAAACTTTATAATTCAATTAATATGGGAAGGAATCTTAATCCAAAATGCAAACAGTGTCGTCGAGAGGGAGTTAAGCTTTTTTTAAAGGCTGAGCGTTGTAGTACGCCCAAATGTGCTATGGTTAAAAGAAATTTCCCGCCTGGCGTCCACGGTATTAAAGGTTATGGCCGTTTAACTGATTATGGCTCTCAATTGCGAGAAAAACAAAAGGCCAAAAAAATCTATCGCCTTTTAGAAACACAATTTAAAAATTATTTTCAGAAAGCCAGTCATGACAAGAAAAACACTGCTGCAGTTTTATTGCAACTTCTGGAAATGCGCCTGGATAACACAATTTTTCGAGCTGGTTTTGCCAAAAGTAGAAATCTAGCCAGGCAATTAATTTCCCATAATCATTTTTTGGTTAATAATAAAAAGGTTAATATTCCTTCACATCAATTAAAAATAGGGGATGTTATCAGCATAAAACCAAGCAGCAAAGATCTAAAACTATTTAATAACCTTAAAGAACAAATGAAGAAATTAGAAACAGTCTCTTGGCTGTCTGTTGATCTAGACAAATTAGAAGCCAAGGTGACTGATAAGCCGAAACTGGACGAAGCCAAGGGTGAATTTGATATTCGCTTGGTTATTGAATTCTATTCTAAATAAACTTAAATATACTAAACAAAACCAAAATTATATGGAAACAATCTTCTTACCATCCAAAATAGAATTAAAAAGGGGAGATAAACTTAATGAAGGCATCTTAATAATAGAACCGCTTTTTCATGGCTATGGCACTACTGTTGGTAATGCCTTAAGAAGGGTTTTACTTTCATCTTTGCCAGGCGCTGCTGTCACAGCAGTTAAAATTAAAGGCATCCAGCATGAATTTTCAGCCATTAAAGGAGTCTATGAAGACGTTTTGGAAATCGTTTTAAATTTAAAGCAACTTCGCCTTAAAGTATTTAGCGAAGAACCAGTTGTCTTAAAACTTGCCAAAAAAGGAGAAAGTGAGGTTTTAGCCAATGATATTAAGAAAGATGCCAATGTGGAAATTATCAATCCTGAATTAAAAATTGCTACTATTACTGACAAAAACACAGAGTTAGACATGGAAATTACAGTCCAAAAAGGCAGAGGGTTTGAACCAACAGAAAATCGCGACAAAGAAAATTTACCAGTTGGCACTATTGCTATTGACGCTATCTATTCGCCAATAAAAGATATTGGCTTTAAAATAGAAAACACTCGCGTTGGCCAAATCACCAATTATGATAAATTGACTTTAAATCTCCAGACAGACGGCACCATCACGCCAGAGGAATCTATAAATTTTGCAGCTAAAATTTTAATTGACCATTTTACCTTATTAGCCAATGAATCAAAGACTAAAGCCGAGGAAAAGAAAGCTGAAGCTAAAACAGAAGAAGAAAAAAAGGCCAAAAAAGAAAAGAAAAGTCCAGCTAAAAAAATCACTAAAATCACTAAGACCACTAAAAGGGCCAAAAAATAATTATGAGACACCGCAATAAAAATAAAATTCTTGATCGCAAGAAAGAGGCCAGACGAGCCTTACTCAGAAGTTTGGCGACTAATTTAATTTTGTATGAAAAAATCAAGACAACAGAAGCTAAGGCTAAAGTAATTAGGCCCATAGTTGAACGTATAATTACCAAGGCGAAAAATAATGACCTGACCACCCGTCGTGAATTACTCAAGTATTTGTATAAAGAAAATGCCATAAAAAAAGTTTTAGAAGACTTAAGTGTCCGCTATAAGGATCGCAAGGGCGGCTATTTAAGAATCCAAAAAATAGGCACTCGGGCTGGCGATGCTGCCAAAATGGCCCAAATTGAATTTGTTTAAAGAATTTTATGAATATGAAAAAGAAAACTACTACCAATAAAATTGATAGAAAAACTCATACTTTAGATGCTGCTGACAAAAGCGTCGGCAGATTAGCTACCCAAATTTCACTTTTATTAAGAGGTAAGCATAAACCGACTTATACACCTCACATCGACAATGGTGATTTTGTAGTGGTTAATAATATTGATAAATTAGCTTTTAGCGGGAAAAAGATAGAGCAAAAGAAATACTATCATCATTCGCTGCATCCAGGTGGTTTAAAAATGAAAAAGTTAAGTACCTTAATCAAAACAAAACCAAATGAAATATTAAAAAATGCTGTTTCTCGCATGTTGCCAAAAAATAGAACAAGGATTACTTTGCTTAAAAGATTGACTATTAAATAATATGAAAGAAAAACCAATTATTCCGGCAGTAAAACCTTCTAAAGAAAGCCATAAATATATTTATGCTGTAGGTAAACGCAAAAGAGCGATTGCCCAAATTAGGTTGCATGACAAAAAAGCAGGCCATATTAGCATCAATGGCAAAAAACTCGAGGAATATTTACCGACTTTGAAATTACAAGAAACAGTTAATTCACCTCTAAAAATAGTTAATTCGCTAAATAAATTTGAAATTACAGTTTTGGTTAAGGGAGGCGGCATTACTGGCCAAGCTGAAGCTATTAGAATGGGCATTGCCAGAGCCTTAGAAAAAATGGACAAAAAACACCGCAAGACATTAAAAGTGGCTGGTTATTTAAAAAGAGACGCTCGTATCAAAGAAAGAAAGAAACCAGGCTTAAAAAGAGCTCGCCGCGCCCCACAGTGGTCAAAACGTTAATTACTCTCATACAAAAAATACCCGAAACCGGGTATTTTTTGGTTATTAATTAAGCTCTTTTTAAAAGGATTAATTTATGCTAAAATAAGCTCATAATCTTTAATTATGGTACCTGAACCGCAAAATATTGCCAAAAATACAACCTGGTTAACTTCTTCCTATATTATCCAGAAAATTCTGGCCTTTATTTATTTTACCTTAATAGCCCGTTTTTTGGGCGCCCAAAATATCGGCATCTATACTTTTTCACTTTCTTTAACTACAATCTTTTCAATTTTTATTGATTTTGGTTTAGCCAATGTTTTAATCAGAGAAGCCGCCAAATTCAAAGAAAAAGCTAATGACTACTTGAATAATATTATTTCAGTCAAAATTCTTTTTTCTTTAATTTCTTATCTGGCCGTAGTTATTGTTATTAATTTATTGAATAAACCTGCGCTCACTCAAAATATGGTTTATCTGGCTGGTTTTGTTATGATCCTAGACTCATTCACCTTGAGTTTTTTTGCTATTTTTCGTGCCTATCAGAATTTAAAATTTGAAGCGGTTAGCATTGTATTTAACCAAATTGTAATTCTGATTATAGGCTTGGTCGGCATTTACCTGCATTTTCCTCTTTACATTTTAATTATCGCTTTATTAGCCGGCAGTGTATTTAACTTTCTATACTCACTGATTTTCTTAAAAATAAAATTAAAGTTTAAATTTAAATTTTCCTGGAGTAAAATTACCCTAAAAACATTATTTAAAATAGCTTTGCCTTTTGCCCTAGCCGGCATATTTACCAGAGTCTATAGCTACATAGATCAAATTCTTATCTCCGTGCTAATAGGGGACAAATACCTAGGCTGGTATTCAGTGCCTTATAAAATCACTTATGCTTTCCAATTTCTGCCAGCTGCTTTTGCAGCCGCAATTTATCCTGCCATGAGTGATTGCTATCTCAATAATAAAGAACGGCTAAAAATGATTTTTGACCGCTCCATGTATATTTTAATTGTTTTGTGCATACCATTGGCTATTGGCATAGCCAGTTTAGCTGATAAAATTATTATCTTTCTTTATACGCAAGAATATCAACCTTCTATTTTAGCTCTCCAGATTATGATTATCTCTGTCATACCACTTTTTTTAAGTTTTCCAGTCGGTTCAATTCTCAATGCTTGCGATAAACAGACAACTAACACTATAAACCTCGGTATTACAATGGTCATTAGTGTTGTCATGAATATAATTTTAATTCCTAAATATCAGCATATTGGCGCAGCCATTACCGCTTTGATCAGTTTAACTATGCTATTTATTTTAAATCTGGCCTGGGTGCCAAAAATTGTTAAATACGATTATAAATTTTTGCTTATTAAATCTGCTAAAACAATATTTGCGTCAGTTATCATGGGTTTAGTAATCCTTTATTTTAAAAACTCTGTAAATTTTCTAATTCTCATTATAATTGGCGCCTTGCTTTATTTAGTCCTAATGTATTTAATCAAAGGCTACACTAAAGATGATATTACTTATCTCTGGCAAGCAATTTTTAAAAAGACAAAATATGAAGAAAACCTTGTTGATAACAATTGATTTCCCGCCGCAAACCGGAGGCGTGGCTAATTATTTATCTAATTTTAGCCAAAATTTACCCGCAGACAAAATTGTTGTTTTGGCCAATAAAACAGAACACAGTCAGCATTTTGATGGTCAACAAAAATATAAAATTATTAGGGAAAAACTTCTCTTTACTTATTTTTGGCCTCAATGGTTAAAAGCCAGCAAAATAATTAAAAACATTATTGCGCAGGAAAAAACTGAACAAATTATCATCAGTCATGTTTTGCCCATGGGATATATAGCCTTGATTTTGAATTTGCCATTTATTGTTATTTTACACGGTTATGATATAGTCTTAGCCAAACAAAGTTCCTGGAAAAAATACTGGCTTAAAAAAATATTAAGCAAATCAAAGCACATTATAGTTAATAGTCACTTTACTGAAAATCAGGTGCTTGAATTAGGTATTGACCAAGAAAAAACTACAATCGTTTATCCCTGTCCCAACATCTCACCCAAATTTTTAAATGAAACTGAAAAACAAATAATCTTGCATGATTTAAATTTATTTCATAAAAAGATATTGCTTTCAGTTGGTCGCTTAGTAAATAGAAAGGGTTTTGATTTGGTTATAAAATCTTTACCTGAAGTTATAAAAAAAATCCCAAACCTAATATATTTAATTGTCGGCAATGGGCCAGAACGAAAAAACTTGGAAGAATTAACTGAAAAATTGCGAGTAGCTGATCATGTGACTTTTCTAGAGGATATTAAAGATAGTAATTTGCCTTGCTACTATGATTTAGCTAATATTTTTATCATGCCGACACGAACGATAGAAAATGCTGATGTAGAAGGATTTGGCATCGTTTATCTGGAAGCAAATTTATTTGGCAAGCCCGTAATTGCCGCCAAAACAGGCGGCGTCCAAGATGCTGTCATTGATGGCCAAACAGGAATTTTAGTCAGCCCGGAAAATGTCCAGGAAATTACCCAGGTAATTTTAAGACTTTTCAATGACCCCAATCTGATGAGTAAATTAGGTACTCAAGGAAAAAACAGAGTATTGCAAGAATTCCAATGGCCCATCCAAACGGCAAAAATCAAAGACTTATTATGAAAGTTAATTAAGTAAAGTTTTACAAAACAATATTAAAGCGACCTATTTGTAAATTTGTATAAGATTTGTAAATTAGCTATCAATATCACCATGAACAACAGACCAAAACTCAACATAATAATGTTTAACATGTCCAAATATAGCGACTGGCAAAAGGGCATAGCCAATCGCAATTATCATATTTTGCATAATTTGGTTAAGCACGATGAAATTAATAAAGTAATTGCCGTAGATTTTTTACCCTTTAATCTTAAAAGGGCTTTAAAAACATTTTTTTATAATCAGGTCATAAACGATACTCAAGGCACAATTATTTACGGTGATTTAACTTCTCGCTGCTGGCAAATTACTAGTAAGATCTTAGTTTATTCAACGATTGATTCGATCCTAAATCCCGACAGAATAATTTCTGAATTAATAAAAATTATTGCCAAGGAAGACATGCAGCAAAATCTTATTGTCTGGAATTATAATCCCATGTATGTTGATTATTTTGAAAAACTGGATCAAGATCTCAATGTCTTTGATGCAGTTGACGACTGGCTGTCTCATTCTAGCTATAAAAATTATAAGCCAAAGCTTGATGCCAATTATAATACTATCCGAGCCAAGTCAGACTTAATTTTCACGGTTTCTGAATATTTAAAGGAAAACTTTTTCCAAAATCAGCATAATGTCTTTTGGCTACCTAATGCCGTTGATCTTGAATTTTTCCAAGCAGAAAATAAAGTCCACCCTCTAGTCGCAAAACTGCAACGACCCATTATTGGCTTTTTGGGTATATTACAAGATAGGGTAGACATTGAGATTATCAAATATCTTGCTCAAAATAATCCTGAAAAAAACATTGTTTTAGCTGGTCCCATTTGGCCAAATTTTCCGCAAGCTGAATTGACCCAATATAAAAATATTCATTTCCTGGGCCCGATTAAACATTGGCAAATACCCTCATTATACAAAGGTTTTGATGTAGGCATTATCCCTTATAAAACCAATAAATTCATCAAATCAACTGATCCCATGAAATATTATGAATATTTGGCCGCTAATTTACCGATTGTTTCCACTTACGTGCCTGGCATTGAGCGTTTTGATGATTTAATTTATGTGGCGCGTTCGCCAGAACAATTCAGTTCCTTGGTTGGCGATGCTTTAGCCGGCGATCGTAATTTGCTCAGAAATGAAAGATTAGCCATTTTAAGAAACAATACCTGGGATCATAGAGTCAAAGAGATGCTGGAATTAATCTATTCTAAATTAAAATTAGGCGGGTAGCATGGAGCATCGGCTCCATGCCCGTATACGCACAGAGAGCAGATGCTCTCGGCTACCCAAATTTTTTATGGATTTATCAATCATAATCGTCTCCTGGAATGTTAAAGAACTGCTAAAAAAATGCTTGCAGTCAATTTATGATAAAACTCAAAGTTTAGATTTTGAAGTTTTTGTTGTGGATAATGCCTCAAAAGATGGTTCAGCCCAGATGATTGCCAGCGAATTTCCCCAGGTTAATTTAATTGCCTCAAACCAAAATCTAGGTTTTGCCAAAGCTAATAATCTCGCTTTGGAACAAGCCAAAGGCAAGTATATTGCCTTTTTAAATCCGGACACTGAACTAATTGAGAATAGTTTTAAAATAATGTTTGACTTGATGGAAAAAGATGAAAAAATTGCGCTCTCAACTTGCCAGCTTATTTATCCAGATAGTACTCTGCAAAAAAATATCAAAAATAATCCTGGCTTTTGCGACCAAGCTCTAATTCTTTTAAAACTTCATCACCTTATCCAGCCCAAATGTTTGCAAAGATATTTAGCCAAAAATTTTGATTACACCAAGGAACAGGAAGTCAAACAAATCATGGGCGCCTTTATTTTTAGCAGGGGAGAGATAATGAGAGGGGTTGGCGGCTGGGACACTGACTATTTTCTTTGGTGGGAAGATTTGGACTTATGTAAAAGAGTCCGAAATCTTGGCTTAAAGATTATTTACACACCTGCAACTAAAATCGTCCATCATGAAGCCAAAAGTTTTGTCCAACAAATGAGTCTAGTCAAACAAAAAAGATTTAATCAGGGAATGAGGATATATTTCAAGAAGCACGGGAATTTTATAGTTTATTGGTTGATTAGTATATTGGGTTTAGTAAGCCTTGGCTTAGCCTGGTTTAGTCAAATCTTTAAAATAAAACCCAAACCCCAGTCAAAAATCTAAATAAAAGAGCTCCGTCTTTTCAAACGGAGCTAGATTGTCAGCAACCGGGCTTTAGTGGTAATAGATTATCAGCCCAATTATGGTGCCACTGATGCAGGCGCTCAGACCAATGCAGACCAGGAGCATACGATTTCTTTTAAAATATCCTTCCATTGCCATGCATACCTGGACTGAGAAAAAAATGAGAAACATGCCGATCGAAAGCCCCTGCACGTTGTGAGTTTTAATTATCTGATAGAGCTGGGGCAGCATGGCTGTCACATTGACCAAACCAGCAGTCCAAATGATTAAAGGCCAATGAATCTTTTTGGCAAATTCTTCTCTGGTCATAGTCCCTCCTATTCTTAAATTAATGAACTTTTTAACTATAAAATATATCAAAATATAAGGATTTAGTCAAGATCGAATCATGATAAATTTAATTAAAATCATATTAGACAAACATATTCTTAAACTAGTTTTAGCTATTTTTATAATTGAGCTATTTTCCTTGATCAGCTTTAAGTTTCCCATCTTATCCTGCGTATTTTTCATTCTAATTGCCATAATCGTTTTGCTTTTCACTTTATATAAACTTGAATATGGCCTTTTGATAGCCTTGACTGAACTCATGATTGGCTCCCAGGGCTATCTATTTTATTTAAATCTTGGCAGCTTCAAAGTCTCGATGCGGCTGGGTATTTTCCTGATTGTCTTTTTTGTCTGGCTCTTCAAATACTTTAAGCCAAAAACTTATTGGCAAGAATTTAAAAAAAATCCACTTTGGCAAAATTTTGCCTTATTATTGCTTTTTATAGCTATTGGTGTAATTAATGGCATTTTGCGCCACAATGGCTTAAGCAATGTCTTTTTTGATTTTAATGGTTATTTGTATTTTGGTCTTTTCTTTGTTTTTTACGAAGTCTTCAAAACTCAAAGACAGGTCATCAACTTTCTTAAAGTATTCTTAAGCGCTTTAATTTATGTCTGTTTAGAAATATTTTTTACCTTATATTTATTTTCCCACAACATTCCTTATTTAAGTGATTTATTTTACACCTGGATTCGCGACACTAGAGTAGGGGAGATAACTTATGCTGGCGCTAATTTTTTCCGCATCTTTTTCCAGTCGCAAGTCTGGAGCCTGGAGGCCATTTTTATTATTAGTTGTTTAATCTTCGGATATTTACTTACACAAAAAAACCCGCTCTGTCATCCTGAGCCTGTCGAAGGATCTATGATAGCTCGAAGTCAGGGATTCCTCACTTTGTTCAAAAGGACAGAGCGGGTTTTTATCTACTTATATTTAATTTTAATTGCTGTCCAGACCTCAATTTTAATCAGCTTTTCCCGCAGCTTTTGGCTAGGAGGCATGGCTGGCTTTATTGCCTTATTTGCTTATCTAATTTTTATTCAAAGATTAAAAATAAAAAAATTAGCGCAACTAGTAGCCATTTCAATTAGCTCCGGAGTCCTAAGTATTGCCTTATTATTCATCATTGCCAATTTCCCATTGCCGCCGACTTCAGGACTTTTCTCAGCCTCCATGATCGCTGACCGCTTTGCCATGATTTCAGGGGAAGCCGGAGTTTCCAGCCGCTGGCACTTACTGCCAATCTTGGTCAATAAAATTAAAGAAAGCCCGCTAATTGGCACTGGCTTTGGCACCACCGTTACTTATAAAACTGATGATCCTCGCATCAAAAACGCTGCCAACCCAGAAGGCTGGTACACAACCTATACTTTTGAATGGGGATATTTAGATACAATCACGGAAATCGGCATTTTAGGCCTGCTTGTTTATCTAGTCTTTATTGGCCAGATTATGTACCAAGGCCTTAAAAATCTCAAAACAAGGCCCTTAGACTGGCTTAATTTAGGTCTTTTGCTGGGTCTAGTGGTCTTGTTAGTCACTCATGCTTTTAGCCCTTATTTAAACCACCCTTTGGGCATTGGCTACTTAATGATTGCGGCATCAATTTTGCAAATGAAAAAGGACGGCTGACTTTCCGTCCTTAAACAATTTAATTGCCCTTAATGGGATCAAAACCTGGCTCGAGGGCCCAAGTAGCATATTTATCATCCTTGAAAAGAATATTTACATCAAAAACAGGGATATCACCATCATGACGGCTTGGGTTTGCTGGAACAATTTCAGTGCCTTTTTGAGGCCAATCTCTGACGCCCCTGAAATGATTGTCATTGCAAACATTACAATGTGTTAAGCGAAAATCTTCTGCTACCCAGTCTTCGGGCATCTCAGCCACCCTGTGGCCATTTTTACAAAAATAAGTCAAAGCAGGCAGGCCCATGATTATCCCTCCTTTCGTGATTTATCTTTAACCTATCATGTTTTTTATTCCTTGGCAACTCTTGACAATTAGTCAAAAAAGGTATATACTGAACTTAATAAAAAGTTTGGTTAGTTTAACTAAAAACTTACGTTTATCGATAAGTCAAAAGTTATGTCCTTAACCTCCAAAAGGGGAAAGTCGATAAGGCAAAAACCAACTAATTAAAATTAATAAAATTCAAGGACAACTATGGCTTATTCGAATTATAGTGACGATACTCAAAGAGATGATAATCGTCCAAAACCACAGATGTTTGATGTTTCTGACATGAATCTAAAATGCGCTGAATGCGGTACTGATATTACAGAACTGCCATTCAAACCATCTTTAGATCGTCCTGTTTATTGCAGAGAATGCAATAGAAACAGAAAAAAGAACTTCAGACGCAGATTTTAAACTTTATCGTTTGAAATAACAAAAGCACTTCCCGCATCGCGGGGGGTGTTTTTGTTTTTAGCTGAAAATATGTTTTAATCTTGACTTATTATAAAAACCTGCTAAATTTAGAACAATCGGCGCAGGAGGCCTGGAGTAATTTAGCCCAACCAAAGGCTAATGGTCCTCCGGGCCTCCTAATTTTTCAAGAAACAGATACAATCTGCTAAAAATAAGGAGGAGAAATGTCCAACGCAAAACGTTGCAAGGGATGTAAAGGCCAGATGAAAAAAACATCTGAGCACTTTGAGCAGGCTCGACATGGGCCAATTGCAGGTTGGGATGTCACAACTTACACCTGCACTTGCTGCGGGGCGACGCAAGAAGAACGCCGTTCTGTTGATTAGTGAATCATAAAAGGAGGGAAATATGCCGAGAAGAAGAAGAAAACGTCGGCCCAGCCGAGGCATGCGCATTCACATCCGCAGGGAAAAGGAGAGAAAGAAAAAGGAAGAGTTCAAAAAGGCTCAAGATGAAAAACGGAGTACTCAAGGCCAAGCCAATGCAAAAACCGACTCCGCAACGCGAAGCCGGCTTTTTTTTATTTTAAGAGGGCGAAAATGCTCTTTGTCGGTGACTGTCATCCTGAGCCTGACGAAGGATCTATAAAGTCTTAGATTCTTCACTGCGTTCAGAATGACAAAGAGCATTTTCGCCCCAAACCTTTTATTTTAAATAGAAATGTTGACATGATTTCTCCTTCTTGCTAAAGTAAATCTCAAAAGGAGGAAAGTCAATGGAAGATGGAGAAAAATCAATAACTTTGCAAGCATACACGGATATGATCGTTAAATTGACACTTGCTTTTTTAGAAATAGTCAGAAACAGAGCGTTCTTTTATAAAGAGCCTCCGGATTATACTGGCTATTGTCAGGAATTATCTTGTTCAATTTTCCCGGGAATTGACAAGGTTTTGCCACAAGCTGAGGCTTACAAATTTAAACGAAAAATCACAGAAACTAATAAAAGAATTTCCATCCCGCAATTTTTCCAAGAGTTAGCAATGTTTTGCGAGCCACTTATTGAAAAACAACAACAAGAAAAAAGGGCCAAAATCACTCGCAAAAAACGACCAGTCAAATGAGAACCCAATCGATCAACGCAAAACCGTTCAGGAAGGAACGGTTTTTAAATTATTGAAAATTTCTTAAAAACTACTTTAAAATACTACCCACAATTTCAGGATACCCGTTTAAAAATTCCTTAGCTACCATTGGCTTTTTGCCTTCTAGTTGCAACTCCAAAATTTCCAAAGCATCTTTACCACAAGCGACGGCAATTCCACCTTTAACTTCTAAAACCTCGCCAACTGCCGAAGCTGTCATACTGAGCCTGTCGAATGTATCAGCTGAGGCAGCCAAAATTTTTAAGTTTTTATTATTCCAAGTTGTCCAAGCGCCTGGCCAAGGATAAAATGCCCGCACCATGCGTTCAATTTCCTGACCAGATTTAGACCAATCAATTTTCCCCTCAATCTTAGTAATCCTCTTACAAAAAGTCGCCAAAGAATGATCTTGCTCTTGAGACTTAACTCTGCCGTCTAAATAATCTGGTAAAGTCTTAATTAAAAGATTAGCACCTAAAACAGCCAGCTTATCATGCAAAGTCTCGAATGTTTCAGTCTTAGATATTTTTAAATCTTTTTGACTTAAGATTGGTCCATGATCAAGCTGCTCGTCAATAAGCATAATTGTCACGCCAGTCTTTTTATCACCATTCAAAATAGCGGCTTGAATAGGTGAAGCACCACGATACTTGGGTAAAAGGGAAGCATGGACATTTACAACTCCAAATTTTGGTAGCTCAATTACTTCTTTAGGCAAAATCAAACCATAGGCCACGACAACAATTAAATCCGCCTGCAAATCTTTCAAACGCTTAACAAATTCAGCATTACCCTTAATGCGCTCGGGCTGCAAAACTTCAATATTCTGCTGCAAAGCTAATTTCTTAATAGGCGAGGCAGTCAAGATTTGATCTCTTCCTACTTTTTTATCAGGCTGGGTCACCACCGCAATCACATTTGATTTCTTAATAAGGGAATTTAAAACTGACGCGCCAAAATCAGGCGTACCCATAAAAACAATTTTTGCTTGTTTAAGGATAGTTGACATAATCAAATTCTTCATGAATACCTTTTTTGTTTTACAAATTTATCAATAATCAAAATGCCATCTAAATGGTCAATCTCATGCTGGATCACGCGCGCAAATAAACCTTCAGCTTTAAAACTAATCTTTTTGCCTTCTGAATTTAAGGCTTTAATATGGATTATTTTAGATCTCTTGACTAACCCATATTTATTAGGGCAGCTTAAACAACCTTCTTCTTCAATTTCTTTTCTTAGGGATTTCCAAGGTATTTTAGGGTTAATTAAAGCTAAAGGACTATCTTCCAAATTAATTACAATTAAACGGATATTTTGCCCGACTTGCGGGGCTGCCAAGCCAACACCTTTATTGGCTTTCATGGTTTGAACCATATCTAAAACTAACTGCTTTAGATTAGCAGTAATTTGCTTAATTTCTAGGGATTTTTGTCTGAGCCGAGTATCTGGCTCTTTTATTATTTTAAGGCTTGACATTTTACTAAATTTGTTATAGACTATTAGGTCAGCTGCAGTATAACTGAAAACTAGCCAAAAATCAAGTAAAGGAGGTCTTTATCATGAAAGCTGGTCTTTGGATAGATGCACCAAATTTACATTTTGCGCTGCTCCAACTTGGCATAAAAATTGATATGGCCAAGCTGCTACCCCACATCTCCCAACTGGTCAGAGCAAGAATTGTTCTTAAGAGATTTTTCTATGACCACAATCCCGAATCACCGAATCAGGGATTTGAAAACTTTGTGACCTGGCTCAAGAAAGGGCTAGGTTATGAAACAATCAGGGTGGAAAAAAAACTTTATCACCATGATACTGGCCGCAAAGCCAAGTCCTTAACGGACTGGGAAATCGCTTTCGATATTTTAGATAAGCTCAAAGAGATTGATATTTTAGTACTATTGTCTGGGGATTCAGATTATGTTAGGGCTATTAAGTCCTTTCAAAAGTTCAGACCCAGTCTGTGCATTGTGGTTCTCTCCACGCGACAAACACTTTCGCGTGAACTTCGAGAAACAGCCGATGCGGTCTATTACCTCGAAGATATGCCTGAACTGCTTCAACAAGCTCAAGCCAGAATGGCCGGCTAAGTCAATCCAGCCACGGTTTTTCACCGGGGCTTTTTTTATAGCAAATTTTCCGGATCAACATCAATAATTACATTTTCTGGCAATTCTTGCAAAAAATCCAATTTTATATTTTTGCTCAAAACTTTGATTATAATTTGCCAACGGAAACGGCCGCGCACCTGCTCAGTATATGCCAAAAGGGGAGCCGTGATTATTACCTGGACACTCTTAACCTTAACCTTTAAATCTTCGTAAATTTCATTGATCTCTTTTTGACCGCCATTAAAATCCACACTTTGATAAATTAATTTAATCAACTGGACAAAGGGAGGATAATTTAAAGTTTTGCGTTCCTCCATTTCTATCTCATAAAATGCTTTGTAGTCATTTTCTTTAAGGGCTTGGAAAATATAGTTTTCTGGAACAGAAGTTTGAATAATCAATCCCTTACTAGAGTCATCTAAATAAGAAGTTATTTTAGCTAAAAGATTATAGCTTTTTTCTAAACTGCGGTAATCAGGCAAATAAAACGCGATATCAGCATTAATTACTCCGACCAAGCCCACTTTCTGCCAATTAAGATAATCAAAAGCATATTGCGTGCCAATAATTATCTCAAAATCTTCCAAGCTTCTATCATCTGAAGGCGTCTGCAAATCAATTTTAATTATTTTGGCTTGCGGAAATATTTTTTTAATTTCAGTTTCTACTTTTTCTGTGCCAGCCCCAGTTAATTTTATATTAGGGCTCTGGCACTTTGGACAAAACAAGAACAAATCTTGCTTATGACCGCAATGATGGCAAATTAATTGCTTAGCAGCATAATAAGTCAAGGCTAATTTGCAGATTGGACATATTGCCACATAGCCGCAATCACGACACTGCAAACTTGTGGCTGTACCTTTACGATTTAGAAAAAGAAATACCTGCTCTTTTTTCTGCAATTTGGCTGCTATATCTTTTTGCAGCTTTTCACTAAATATTGAATAATTGCCCTTTTTAAATTCCTCTTTTTTATCAATTATTTCAACCCTTGGCAAATTCTTATTCTCAGAAGTCTTAAAAAAAGACCATTCATTATTAGCTACCTTAGCCAGACTATTTAAGGAGGGGGTTAAGGCTGCCAAAACAACTTTTGCTTTTAATAATTCCCCAAGCTTCAGAGCCACTTCCTTAGCATTATAACGAGGATTAGGCTCTTCTTGCTTATGATTTTCATTATCCTCTTCATCAATAATAATTAAGCCTAAATCGCTAAACGGCGCAAAAATAGCGCTTCTGGTACCAATGATGAGCTTAACTTCTCCACTTTTTATTTTTGACCATTCTTGCCAATATTTATTTTTAGGCAAATCATTGAGTAAGATAGAAGTTTGCTCGGCATATTGCCCCAAAAATTGAAATATCTTTTTAATATTAATTAATTGTGGGCAAATTATAACTATCTGTTTGTTTTCATTAAAAACTTTACTTATCAAGCCCAAATATGATTTAATTTTATCCTCAAACTTAAAATATTGCAGCAAAACAGACTCACGATTTTTAAAAACATTATTTATTTCCAAGTCAGGTTGGGGCGGCTTTAAAAATTTAAAATTCTGCAAAAACTTCTCGCTAGAAACCATGCTCCTTTTTGGGATCTGGGGAATAATCATCTTCAAAAGGACTGCCATTGATACAAAATAGTAATCTGCCAAATATTTAATTAATTCCAGTTGCCAAGAGCTTAAAAAGGGCAGGGGATCAACTATTTTATAAATCTCCTTTATTTTTTCACTGTCTACTTCTGTGCTTTCCAGCAAATTTAAAATAACCCCTTTAATTATTTGATTCCTAAAGGGGATTTCTACTAGTTGCCCGCTTTTCACCTGCTTGGCCAAAGTCTCGGGTATTAAATAATCAAAATAATGCAAATCTCTCTTCAAGCGCAAAGCGGGAATAATTTGGGCTATTTTATTTTTCTTCATGACGCGTAACAGTAAATTTATAGACAACAATTTTTTCAGTCAAAGGATCGATACCTGCTTTTTGGCAGACAATGGCCAACTGCTCATCAACGGTGTCCACTCCTTCCAAATTAGGCAAAAGCAAGCCGCTGGCAAAACCATCCAAGGATTTGACTAAAATGCCATCGATTTTAGGATTTAATTTTTCAACATCTTTATCAAATACCTTTTCTGGCTGAGAAAGAATATCAATGCTTATCTTTAAATTATCTAGTTCATGGGTGCCGACAGGAATAAAACGATAGTCCTCTATCGCAGCTGAAATAGTGCTGTTAATTATTTCCTCTGCTATATTTTCCTGAGTGGGCATAAAAGTACCAATGCAGCCTCTCAATTCATTTTTATTTTTAAAGCAAACAAAAACACCAGCTTGCTTTTCTAGCATATCCCTGGGCAAATCCTGCGACGGCTCAATAATTTTACCCGTGGCTAGATACTCTTTAATTGTGTCTTTGGCTAGTTTTATATAAGGATCCATATATCCCATCTTAACATAAATCTAATTAAATAAAAAAGCACCGCCCAAAATGCGAGGCTTTTTATATAAATTTATAACATCTTAAAATTGACCACTGAATAACCGACACCAAATGGGCCTTCGTAAGAAAGAATATCAACGTCAAATTTATATTCTTCAATAATGCCAAGTAAAATAATAAATGAACGCAGGCCGCATTCAGCAGCTCCTTCAATTAATTTATGATTAATTTCTAAAATAGCTTTAATATCCTTTTCCTTTAAAAGTTCCAAGAATTTCTTATCAAATTCAGCCCCTTTAGGCGAAAATCCTGCAGGTGCATCCTTAGTCAACGCATGAGACATATCGCCGGAAGCAATCACGGCAACGCGCTTATCACTTTTAACAATTTCCTTTTTCAAAAGCTGGCCAAATTCAAAATGTTTCTCATAATTTAACAAGCTATAGCAAAGAGGGATTATCTCAATGCCTTTCAAATGTTTAGTCAAATAATAAAGCGGCACCGCGCAACCATGATCCAAATTGTCGCTGCTAGTCAAAACCAAAGGCAGCTGGCCTTCAACTCTTTCTTTAATCCGCATGGCTAAAAGAGGGCTGCTTTTAAATTCTAACTTGGTTTGAAAATCACCAAATTCTTCAAAATTTGCTTGGTAATTAGAATTCAAATTCAGACAAAAAGCATCGGCTAAAACCTCGCCATGAGGAGAAATAACAATAATAACATCGGGTTTACTGGCGTAAAGAGCGGCTTCCATATTTTTAAGCGCCTCGACGGTATTTTTAATTTTTTTCAAATTGTCCTTGCCAATTGTAGGAATTAAAATTGGCGGATGAGGACAAATTCCTGCAAAAACTAACATATGTTTATTTTTAATTAGAAGCAATTTTACTGACTGGCGGCACAATCAAGTTAATAGGATCTCCCATGGGATGCAATTCAGCAACTTTATCCTTAACTAACATAATATCTGTCCATTTGTAGCCTAATTGAGTAAAAGTCTGCTCATTGGCTAACCAGCGCCGCTGACCATTAGAAATGACGTAAACCTTAGGATCATCTGCTGTTTTTATTAGAGTACCGTCCCTTAATTTTAAACCATTGGCTGCTGTCACGTATTTGTCTAATTCATCAGTGCTGACCTTGGTTAATATATATTTTTTATAATTGGCTTGTAAGACTTCTTTGCCTAAAACAGGGTATTTAATGCCATCTTCCACATAGAAAACCCCGCCAGTCTTTTTATCCTGCAATAAAGCTCCTTGCGGGTACATACTGTCTAAAGTAATTTCACGACCATCTTCGTAATGAGCAAGCTCTTCATCAGAAACCTCAATCACTTCATCATAATTATAGCCTATTGCCCGAAAAACTTCATCTGACTCAATTTCTTTCTTCTGGCTATTAACAATCAAATATATATCGCCAGCTGGAGACTTTAAAAGGGAATAATTAGGATATTTAATAGGGTAACCGACGTCATATCTTTGCAAATCATTCTTTGTGACTGTTACAACTTTTTTCTCATCAAAACGAGAAACTAAAGCTGTTTTAGACCAAAAAGGACGCCTTTGGCCATTTTCAATAAGCCAAACTCCTTCATCACCTTGCTGCCGCAATAAAGAGCCATCGGGAAATGACTTAGCAAACCAGCGATTCCAGATGTCCCAAAAATTATAATTCCCATTGAGGTGAGGAGTATAATTATACAAATTTGCGGTTGCCTGATCAAGCGGAATAACATCTTTATTATCAATTGAGCAGCTTTGTCCCATCCTATAATTAAATTCATTAGGATGATCATAATAATATCTAATGCGCCAAGTCGCCCGGTCAACCTGTGTGCCAAAGCCCTTAAACATAGCGATTTGAGGGTCATCAGTGCTGCAAGAATCGCAGACTGCATAGCCCATGGCCCAATCCAAATCTCTTTGTGATGGGGTAGGGTTAGTGATTAAACTTTGCTCTTTTTGCAATGTTGCTAATATCCATCTGGGACTAACATGGTACATTTGCGCCGCATTATAAATGATTTCAGAGGCAACCCTTGGAATCCCAGCATAATCATTAACTAGTAAATTTTTCAAAACACCATCTTGACTGTTTAAAAATTCAGTTATCTCAGCTAAATCCATGGAACCGTAATCCTGCAAGTCACTATCGGAAATTATCTCATTGGGATCAAAATCCATAGCCAATACTTTTTTCACGCCAAAGGTGGGAGACACAAGCAGACTAAAACATAAAATTAAAATTGTCAGAATTTTAAATCTTTTCATAAGCCAATCTTAACATAAAAAAATATATATTTCAATAAGCCCTTGACCATTTTTTCAGCCTTGCTATAATATAGCTACGGGTGGCATGGAGAACATTTCCAAATCATTGCGCTTGTCTAACGGCTGGGCCAGAGGATTCCAGCTGACCAAGGGAACGGTGATCGGCACACTCAGTGCAAGATTGGGCGCTCAGTGCAAGATGGGCGAATGCGTACCTTTTCGTTTTTCTCAGGCGGGATTGCCAGATGGTTTCCTCTTCAGGCGGAAACAAGACCCTGTTTTAATATCTTTGGCAAAAATCCGCCTACGCCCCTACATTACGCCGCCAACCAAGCGTACCAAAAGTTCTACCATGCCACCCCTACAATAGACCTGACCTCGCCTCAAGCAAGACACCAAGTTCTGCATGAGGCGGGGTCACTTTTTTTACAAAAAAAGAGACCCCGCGTCGCGGGGCCTCATTTTTATTATATTTTATTTAAAAGCTACCTTATTATCCTTACTCACGTCCACTTTAACCTTTTGTCCAGCCTTAATCTTGCCCTCAATGATCTGCAACGCCAAATCATCCAAAATCTGATTTTGGATCACGCGCTTGAGTGGGCGAGCGCCAAATTGAGGATCAAAACCTTTATCTGACAAAAAATCTTTGAGCTTATCAGTAAATTCTAATTTAATCTTTTGCAAAGCCATGCGTTTTCTGACAATCTCCAGCTGTAGTTCAATAATTTTTTCAATTTCTTTTTTGCCTAGCGGATGAAAAATTATAATTTCATCCAAACGGTTTATGAACTCTGGCTTAAAATGTGACTTCATGGCCTCATAAACATTTTCTTTCATTTTTTCCTCATTGACTTTTTCAAGGCCTTTTAGCGTCTTATCTTCAAAGCCTAAAGAAACTTCTTTCAAAAGCTGATTGCCCAAATTTGAAGTCATGATGATTATGGTATTTTTAAAGTTAACCACGCGGCCCTTGGCATCAGTTAACCTGCCATCATCTAATAATTGCAAAAGCACATTAAATACTTCTGGATGAGCTTTTTCAATTTCATCAAATAAAACAACGGAATATGGGCGGCGGCGCACTTGTTCAGTCAATTGCCCGCCTTCTTCATAGCCAACATAACCTGGGGGAGAGCCAATAAACTTGGAAACAGAATGCTTTTCCATATATTCAGACATATCAACGCGAATCATGGCATTTTCATCATTAAACATGAATTCAGCCAAAGCTTTGGCCAACTCGGTTTTACCCACTCCAGTGGGTCCCAGGAAAATAAACGAACCAATCGGCCGATTTTCTTCAGAAACACCGGCTCGCGAGCGCCTAATGGCATTAGCCACAGCAGCAATAGCTTCTGCCTGGCCAACTACGCGCTTTTTCAAATCTTCTTCAGCGTGAGCAAGTTTGGCCATTTCTGACTCCAGCATTTTAGCCACCGGAATGCCAGTCCAGTGTGAAACCACGGCCGCAATGTCCTCTTCAGTCACTTCTTCCTTTAAAATTTTATGGTCTTTTTGCACTGTCGCTAATTTCTTTTCAAAACTCTTAATTTTCTTTTCTAATTCAGGAATGCGGCCATAACGAATTTCAGCCACTTTTTGCAGCTCAGACTTTCTTTCTAAAATATCAGCCTCTTGTTTTAAACTGTCAATTTGTTTTTTGGCCTCACGGATTTGGGTAATAATCTCTTTTTCGTTTTTCCAATGCAATTCTAATTGATTAGATTTTTCTTTCAAATCGTGCAGTTCCTTATCCAAAGCTTTCAATTTATCTTTAGAATCTACATCAGACTCTTTTTTCAAAGCTGCCTTTTCAATTTCTAATTGCTTGATTCTACGCTTGATTTTATCTAGTTCTTCGGGCATTGAGTCAATTTCCATGCGCAGAGCGCTGGTAGCTTCATCAATTAAATCCACGGCTTTATCAGGCAAAAAGCGGTCAGTAATATAGCGCTGGGAAAATTCAGCCGCAGCCACAATAGCAGAGTCAGTAATTCTGACACCATGATGAACTTCGTATTTTTCCTTAATGCCGCGTAAAATCGCAATCGTGTCTTCAATTGAAGGCTCTAGGACCATGACTGGCTGGAACCTTCTTTCCAGGGCCGGATCTTTTTCAATATGCTTTTGGTATTCTTTTAAAGTCGTGGCTCCAATAGCATGCAGCTTGCCGCGGGCTAAAGCTGGCTTTAACATATTAGAAGCATCCATTGAACCTTCAATGGCGCCAGCGCCAACCACAGTATGCAGTTCGTCAATAAATAAAATAATTTGGCCATTAGAATTTTCCACTTCTTTTAAAACTGCTTTAAGCCGATCTTCAAATTCACCGCGGAATTTAGTGCCGGCAATTAAGGCGCCTAAGTCCAAAGCAATGACTTCTTTATTTTTTAATGTCTCTGGCACATCGCCAGCCACTATTCGCTGGGCCAAACCTTCAGCAATTGCGGTTTTACCCACACCTGCTTCACCAATTAAAACCGGATTATTTTTAGTGCGGCGCGATATAACCTGCATGACCCGGCGAATTTCTGCATCACGACCAATCACTGGATCTAGTTTTTCCTGTCTGGCCATCTCTGTTAAATTTTGCGCGTACTTTTGTAAAACCTGAAACTTTGATTCTGGTTCAGGATCAGTTATTCTTGTCGAGCCCCTTAATTGGGCTAGAAGTTTCAAAACTTGGTCATATTTAATCTCAAAACTTTCCAATAAATTTTTAGCCTTGCTTTTGGTATTAAGCATTGATAAAAAAATGTGTTCAGTAGAAATATACTCATCTTTGAGATCATTGGCTTCTTTTTCTGCGCCAGCCAAAATCCTAGCCAAATCTTCAGTCAAAAACATTTGCGTCAAATTGACCTCCATGCGGCTTTTGGGAAAACTTTCAATGACTTGAATAATTTGAGCTTTTAATTGTGCCACCTCAACTTCAAGCTTTTTAACAATAGTTAAAACCAAACTCTCTTCCTGAAGAAGTAGGGCAGCCAGCAAATGTAAAGCATCAACCTGTTGATTCTGATTATCATAAGCTATCTGCTGGGCATTGCGCATAGCTTCTTGAGATTTGGTCGTGAATTTATTTACATTAAACATATGTTATAGATTATAGATTTTTAGTGTTTTAGATTATGGTTTTAGCACTCACGAGACTTGAGTGCTAAGACAATTATATTAAATAAAAATGAACCTGTCAAGACATACATTCACTTGACTTTTAGCCTCAAATTGCTAAGTTTAAATTAAACTTGACAACAAAAAACAAAAGGAGGAAAAAACTATGGATTTTCTAAAAGGTGTTAGAGTATTTGCCGTGCCGGGTTCGCACCTATTGGCTGTGGATGTCTGCGCCGAACTTAACCAAAGACTGCCTTTATCACTGCGGCCAAAAGAAGGCTTACAGCTAAGCCAAATTGAGATTGCTGAATTCAGCAACGAGAATGTCCAGGTCCAAATTCCTGATGTGCGCGGACAATTTGTGGTGGTCATTCATACCATGACCCCGCCAGTAAACACTGGTGTCATTCAGCTATTTGCTCTGCTTGATGCCATCCAGAATTCCAATCCCGCTGATTTGCTGCTGGTCTTTCCTTACATGCCCTTTACTAGAAGCGACAGGAAAAACAAGCCCAGAATCTCCACCATGGGCCACCGTCTACCGCACATTCTGACTCACTCTTTCGGCATCAGGCGCGTAATCTTGCTTGATCCTCACGATACTCACATCAAGCATTACTTCGAGCCCAGTGCCGATGAAATCAGTGCCCAGTATCTGATCGCGGATGACATCAACCAAACTTTGGATGGGAAGAAAAGAGATGATTGTATCATTGCTTTTCCGGATGCGGGTGCAGCCAAACGCTATGAGAAACTGCCTGGCATCACCGGCCTTGGCCATGATTACATAGACAAGGTCAGAAAAGAGGATGATGAAAATCCCGACATCAAGAAGGAAATCTTTGCCACTGGCAAAATCTGCTTCATGGTCGATGATGAGGTTCTATCGGGAAACTCGGCCGTCAAAGACGCCAGGATCCTGAAAAAAAACGGTGCCAAAGAAGTGATCATGTACTTCGCGCATCCTGTCTTGGCAGATAAGGCATTGACAAGCCAACAACTCATGGACAAGCTCGAAGACTCCCCCATAGACCGTTTTATCTGCACAGACAGCATTCCTTGCGGTGACAAGGTCGCAGGCAGAACAAAATTTACTGTTCTTTCCATAGCCGGCTTATTAGCCGAAGCCATCAACCGGGCAATCCAAAATGAATCCCTGACTGCTTTGCATGACCCCCAAAGCGTAGAGCATTACCGGTAAAAGCCAAAATGAACCAGAATCTAAAAAGACCTATCCAGGTCTTTTTTCATTTCCCCTTATTAAGATTTAATTATAAAATCAAGTTAATTTTTTCACCGCACTTAAAACAGGCTCCATTCTGATCTAAGCGTTGAATTTTATAACCTACACGTTCAATAACCAATTCGCCACAAATAGGACAGTAAGTATTCTCTAAATTTTCTGAAAGAATATTACCGCCATAAACATATTGCAAACCCACTTCTTTGCCAATTTCATAAGCCTTATAAATTAAATCTTCTTCAGTCGGATTCATGTCTTTTAATTTATACTGAGGGAAAAAGCGAGAGACATGCCAAGGTGTTTCAGCTCCTAATTCATTTTTTATAAAGCCAGCGATTTTTCTTAATTCCTCATCTGAATCATTCAAATCAGGCATAATCAGCGTGGTAATTTCTAGCCAAATATTTTTCTTTTTCAAAAGCTTTAGATTATCTAGAATAGGCTGCAGCTTAGCGCCACAAATTTTCAAATAGGCCTCATTAAAAAAAAATTTCAAATCAACATTAATGGCATCTAAGTAGGGAAGTATCTTAGGCCAAGCTTCTTTTGCAGTATAGCCATTAGAAACCCAGACATTTTTTAAACCAGCTTGTCTGGCTAATTTCATGCAGTCCATGGCATATTCAGCAAAAATAGTTGGTTCAGTATAAGTATAAGCAATTGACTGACAACCAGCAGCTTTAGCTTTATCAATGACTTCTTGTGGCGCCAAATTTTTGCCAGGCACAAAATCTTCCTGAAGTCGCTCTTCAATCGGATATTGGGAAATGTCAGCATTCTGGCAGTGGACACAGCGAAAATTACAACCTACTGTGGCAATTGAGTAACTTAAACTGCCGGGCATAAAATGAAATAAAGGCTTTTTCTCAATGGGATCTGCATTTTCAGCAATTACTTTGCCATAAACTAAGGAATATAGCTTGCCCTTGATATTTTTGCGCACAGCGCAAATACCAGTCTTGCCTTCGCTAATCAAGCAATAATGATTGCAAAGCTGGCACTGGATTTTATCGCGTTTCTTTACCCAAAATTTAGCTAACGCCATAATATTTTCTAATTACAAATTATACAAATTGAGAAGAAAACGAATATACTAATCACCTACAAATTTACAAATGAGAAATTTACTTTAAGCGGCTTATTTGTCTATTCGTATCGTATTTGTAAATTCGCTATCGAAAATTTGTATTATCCAAAACTGAGCGAGTTTCATATGTTTCTAGTATACCATAATTGACAAAAACCAATTACTAATATAATCTATCTATATTGTGGGGAAGTAGAAGCTCCTTTTGGAGGTTTGGCCTTTGTTTTTATGGCGGATTTTTCTACAAGGGCAAAACAGGAATATCAGGAAATTTCATGCCTGGTAAATCACCCCAGCGTGAAATCGCTACATCCCAAATTTCTGTCCCTCCTAGCAAAGACGGAATGCTAAATGGCAGACAGTCCCAAAAAATGGCAAGCAGTCCCAAAACTGTCAGCTACCGTTGCCTCCAATTCTAGCCTAAATGGCTATTATCCAGGCGGCTTGCTGTGTGGCAGGCTAAAAGGATAAGAAAAATCCAGTTCCAGACAGACTGA
>Ga0209777_10001591_pt1 | contig 32223 bp, 27 predicted proteins | sample FrelakmetHBP12HB_FD_187147 | JGI IMG/M metagenome (GOLD analysis project Ga0209777, IMG submission 187147) | Freshwater lake sediment microbial communities from the University of Notre Dame, USA, for methane emissions studies -HBP12 HB (SPAdes)... | ecosystem: Environmental > Aquatic >... | reverse complement strand
ATCCAGCCAGCTCTGGCAGGCAGTGACCGCTCCATTGGGCATGACCGCCATATTGGACAGGCACGCGCCGCATAGCGGGGTAGACAGCCCAATTTCTTCGAGCTGCGGTTTGCTCAGCCAGCCCGGGCTGGTGAAAGTGAGGTCAAGCCCCAGCGTTTTGGCAGTATTAACGGCTATACGCATCGCTTCTGCCAGCTCCTCCGAGGTGAGCGCTCCCCCACCCTTGATCTGCTCCGGTGCGTTGCCGGCCGGGATCAGCCCGGAACAGGTGACATATTTCACCCCCAGGCTTTTAATGGCTTTCAGCGTTTCAGCATAATTGGCATTCATCTTTACCAAAGGGGTATTCACGCTTACACTCAATCCGGCTTTGAGCCCATTCTGGATGCCCTGCACGGTCTGTACCCAGGCGCCCAGCTTGCCGACCAGGGCATCATGAATTTGATGGTCATCTGAATACAGGGTCACCTGCACTCCGTCCAGGTTGGCTTTTTCCAGCGCGCGGCAGAGCTCCGTGGTAAGGTTCACCCCGCTGGTATTCAGGCGGGTGACGTGCCACTCGGCGTGGCGAACCAGTTCCACCAAGTCTTTGCGCTGGGTGGGTTCGCCGCCGGTGAACGTGAGCTGCGGGATGCCGGCTTCGCGGCATTTATCGATAATGGTCTTCCACTCAGCGGTGGAAAGCTCTTTATCAATCACCATGCCTGGCTGGCGGGTGGCATAACAGCCGCGGCAATGCAGCGGGCACATCCATTCGCCGCCTGCAATCATCGGCGAGACCAGCAGGTCCATGCGGTGCGGCGCTTTCATATGCGGGGCAAGCTCCTGTAAAGTCATCCCGGATTGAATTGACTCCGGAAGCGGACCGCCGTGCGCCACCGCAATGAACAGCGAGACAATCTCATTCAGGTCATTCTTGAAAGTTGCTGCTGCCACTCCCGGATAAAATGGATGCATATGCTCCACGACCTGATCCAGAATTTTTTGCAGTTGTTCAGCATTCATTGCCTGTCCGGGGACTGCATGCTCATTCAGCATATGCATAAAAGTGCGCATCAGGTCAGCCCAGGAAGGGCCAATCAGGAACATATGCCAGCCATTGATCAGCACCAGGCTCGGACTGCGCTGCAGGAGACCAAGCTTGAGCGGGATGAGATGCACGCGGGTCACGCCGGGTGCGTGCGGATCCAGGGTCACCTGAATCGGCTCAGCCGAGCGGTCGGCCCGGCATCGCTTAATGGGGGAAAGGATGTCTGTGGCTTTCAATACTTAACTCCTGAAGACCGTTGTTGTTTTTTATCCAACCACTGAAATAATCACCTATCAATTAATTACCTTATTTCAAATTATACACATCCCTTTACGAAAAATAAACCGGAAAGATGCAAATCAAATTTACATTAAAAATTGGGTATGATTAAAGAATGAGAGAATTAATCGATAAACTCAAGGGCGGTACGTTAATCTCCGACGGGAATGCGGATCAGGTGGCTGAGGAAGTCCTGGCGACTCCCGCCTTGTTCAATCAATTGATGGGGGGTTTGGAAGTCAAGGAGGATGTAATCCGCGGCCGGGCAGCGCATGCTATCGAAAAGATCTCGCGAATTCACCCGGATTGGTTCATCCCTAACTTACCCATCCTGACCGCATTGGTCCAGGATGACCCGCTGCCGATGGTACGCTGGCACCTGGTGATGCTGCTGACCAACCTGGCAGCAATCAGCGATAATGTTGACCGGATCATTGATATTTTATTAAACCGTCTGCAGGATGAAAGCGCCTTTGTGCAAAGCTGGGCGATCTCCGGATTGTGCATCCTCGGCCGGCATGCTCCTGCAAGAGCAGCGGAAATCATTCATGCACTGAGACCACTACGCAACGTGCACGGCACGGCTGTCCGCTCGCGGGCATCCAAAGCCGTGGAATTTCTGGAAAATCCTTATCTGCCGATACCAAAGGGCTGGGTCAAGGCAAAATAAAACCTCCCTGAACAGGGAGGTTTTTTGTAACATTGTTTAATCCAAATTACTGGATCATCCCACTCGGTACGCCGCTGGGATAAAGGTCGGTGATAGCCTGCTCAATCTTGGCGACGCGGTTTTCCGGGCTGGGGTGGGTGCTGAAGAACTCAACCCCATTACTACCGCCAGCTTTCTCCAGAATATTCATCACCTCCACCATCATGCGCGGGTCATAATTGGCTTGCGCCATCACCTTGACCCCCATAGTATCGGCGACAATTTCATCTTCACGGCTGAACTTCATACCCACCAGCTGCCCAATCAGTAAGGCCACTTCCGCGGTTGCTGTGCTACTGGGGTTATTGGGATCGTATGTGGCCATCACCACCGCGCCGGTGAGACCCTGGGTAAGCTGCTCCTGCGAAATTTGCTCCGCACTGTGGCGGGCGACCACATGGCTGATCTCATGGGCCAGCACGCTGGCAACCTCGCCTTCGGATTGCAATAGGTCCATTAATGCGCGGGTGATATACACCGGTCCGCCCGGCAGGGCAAAGGCGTTAACCTCCTGCGAATCTGCCAGCACATGGAACTCAAAAGGATAATCAGCCTGGGAGGCAAAACTTTCCTTGACCAGTTTATCACCGATGATCTGGACTGCATTCTGGTAGCGCGCATCCGGCTCCAGCCCGCCAAACTGGGCTTCCATTTCTGGTGCGGATTGCAGTCCCAGGGCTATTTCCTGGTCTTTAGTGATGGAGATGTATTGATCCTGCCCGGTGACCGGATTGGTCTGTTTGGAACTTAAAAAAGAAAATAAAGCAAAAGCTGCCACAACCAGGGCGATGATGATGCGGATGCCGCCGCTGCCGCTGGCGGATTGCTGCGGAGTCAAACGCTGGCCAACCTCCTGCCGTGAGGGAAAATTAAAACTGCGGATCATAGCTGATGACTCCCTTCTGGAACAAATACTTCCACTTCCATTAATTCATACAACCCGCCTGCCAGTGCGCCGTAGAAAATGAATTCCAGCATGAACAGCGAGCTGCGGAAAGGAATTAACCAGGGGTAAAAGTGAGAAAAAAAATAGAACCCGATGGCATAGACGGCCAGTCCGATGATTGCCCCGCCTACCACGCTGATCAGGATGCCATATTTATGCACAATGATGGCAATCAGCATGGCGATCAACAGAGCCAGGATCAAATGGAGACCCAGCCCGGTCAGGAAATACCCAAAATCAAAAGCAGTGGGGGCTAGCAGCACCCGCGATCCAAAAATGAGGGAAGACACCAGGCGGATATAAAACCAGGGACTCTTGAACAGAATCCCGGAAAATAACAAGCAGAGAATAAAAGTGACCACTCCGCCGATCACGCCGGACCAGAAAGCAGCACTCCAATCCACCAACTGACGCATTCTTTTTCTGACCGATTTCATCCAGTCACCTCCCGATGAACGAAAATCAATAAAATTTTACCTTGTTTGATTATACAATTTTTTTTAATCATTTGTAAATTTTTTCCACAAGTCTCGCTAATCTCCTGGAAACAATTGCATCATCTTCAAAATGGCAATGCAGTACAATAAATCCATAAAAATCGCGCCGAAGGTGCCCATGCAGCCACTTTTTAATAGCCGGACCATTTCCTATGCCCAGTTTGTAAGACTTTTCGACCACACCCTCATTAAACCCACCCTCACCGAAGCCGAGATCATCGCCGGTTGTGAAAAAGCGCTGGAATATGGCGTGGCTTCCGTGCATGTCCAGCCCACCTATATTCCCCTGGCAGCCAAGATACTCAGGGGTTCGTCGGTTCTGCCAGCCATCCCGCTGGGCTTTCCGCACGGCGGGCATACCACTCAGACCAAATTGTTTGAAGCCAAAAACGCACTGGATAACGGCGCCCGTGAAATGGATATGGTGCTTAACCTGATCAAGCTGCATTCGCATGAGGATGCGTATGTGCGCGATGAGATCCATGCCGTGGTGGAACTGGGGCATAAAGCCGGCATCCTGGTCAAGGTGATCACCAGCAACGGCTATCTTACTAAGGAAGAAATTGTGCGCGCCTGTAAACTTGCCGCCGAAGCCGGCGCGGATTTTGTCAAGACCTCTACCGGGTTTGACCCCAGCGGGGCGACCCCGGAAGATGTCCGTTTAATGTGGGAGACAGTCGGCCCCAAAGTGCAGGTGAAAGCTGCCCAGGGCGTCCGTTCACTCGAGACTGCCTTTGCGCTCATGGACGCGGGCGCATCCCGTCTGGGTACCACCGCCACCTTTGAAATTCTGGAAGAGTTTAAAAAGAAGCGCTAACTGCTATACTTTATCCTCTTTCACCCAGCGCAGGGTGAACACGCTCAGCACAAACAGAACGCCGTAACTGCCAAAAATAGCAAAATAACCCAGCCCAGGCAAAATGCCGTTCAGTGAATCCGCCATAGGACCGCCGATGCCGCTGCCAATCATGCCCGCTCCGGCGCCTGCCAGGTTGGAAATTCCCAGGTAACGGCCAGCTTCAGCCGGCGGCACCACTTGTGTGCCCAACGCCCAGTTGGTGGTCATGAACAATCCGGTCGCCAATCCCAGGATGCAGCCAGCCACCAGGATCAAGGTCATATTGGGAAGCCAGATAGTCCCCAGCAGGAGGAAACCACCAATAGCAGCCAGCACCCCGCTTAACGCCACCAGCGGCTTATGCCCAAATTTATCGGATAACCAGCCGGAGGGTATGGCAGATAATAAGGTAAAGACGCCTACGATCATGATTAGGTTGCCAGTTAATTCAGTAGCCGTCTCAATGGTAATTTTAAAAGCATACATCAGGAAAAAGGGGGCAAACCCCTGGATGGAGGTAATGGCTGCCAGGAACATCAAGCGGTTGACCACCCACCAGGTAAAGGAGGAGTTCGTTCTTACCTCTGCTTCTGATTTGCCCCTGTTTTTCGAGAATAGGTTTTGGACTGCATTCTGGGTTAATTGGAGTACTTTTTGGGGCCCCAAAAGGGCAATCAGCGCCCCAGACCATACCCCAATCACCACCGCCACCACCATCCACACCATTCCACCCAGACCGATCCCAACTGCCTGGGCTGTTTGAGGGTAAGTAAATACGCGTGCAATCAACCAGGCCGCACCCCCAAACATCGTGCCAGCCACCAAACCCGCCAGCGCACCTACCACAATGCCAGCCAGCACGCCCAATACCCGCAACATCGGAGGACCGAGCGGGTCAAGGGGTTTTTCCTTTAAAGGTTCTTCTTTCACCAAGATCATGGTTAACAGCATGATCACCAACAAGCTCACGCCAGTTGCGAACACAGCCCATTGGAATTGTCCATTGCCAACCAGTTTGGCAATGGTGAAAGCCAGAAGGATGAGCGGCAACAACTCAAAGATGGCTTTCACTGCGGATGCCAGGCCGCGGTGCTGCTCCGGAACCTGATCAGGAATCAGAGCTTGCAGCGGACCGTGCGAAATATTGGAAGAAAATTGGATCAGCAGGACAGCCACCAAGAGGGAGGCGTAATTCCAGGACAGGGCAATGAATGCCAGAAAAATCAGATCCAAAATAACTCCCACAAAAATAAATGGTCGCCGGCGTCCAAAGCGTGAGGTGGAGCGGTCACTAAGTAGACCCATGGCTGGCTGCACCAGCATGGCGATGATCAAGCCAGCCGTGCGCATCATACCCAGGGCGGTATTGCGGATGCTTTCCGAGACAAAGATGGCCACCATGTAAGGCATGAAGATATTTCCAACAGCATTATTGCGGATGTTCAAACCCAGCCAGAACAGGTTGATGCTGATGAAATCGTACCAGCGTATTTTCTTTTCTATTTCCATAATCTCCTCTTTTGGTTCAGGATGATTCATAAATTCTTATCCAGAAATTCTGCCAGGCGGCGCAGATATTCCGCGTGCATCTCATTGATCACTTCGGTATGGCCAATATTGGGCACATCCCATACTTGAGCCGAAGGACCGGCGGCTTTTACCAATTCATCAAAATCCGGGATATATCGATCGGCGCCCCCATGCATTAAATACAGCGGGCGCGGGGCAATCCTGCCCACCCAGTGGACGGCATCGTAATTAAACAGGTTTGCTCCCAGCCGGAGAGAGGTGACCGCTACAATACACCAGGCAATGGCGACTGCCATAAAGCGCGGAACGCCCAATTCCACACAACGTTCGCGCATGGCAGTGGTCAGATGGACTGGCGCGCTGTCACTGATGACCACTTTCACATCTGGACTGATCGCGCCGGTCAGAATGGCTAACACACCGCCCATTGAAAAACCCAGCAGGGTAATTTTTTTAAAACCTTTTTGCTTGACAAACTCAATGGCACCCAGCACATCCCAACGTTCCAGATAGCCGATGGTCACGGTATGGCCCTGGCTGCGTCCATGCCCACGGAAATCAAACATCAACACGCTGTATCCATGCTGATGCAGGGTGGGCAGATATTGAATATCCGGGTCCATGCTGCCGGCGTGCCCGTGCAGCTGAATAACCACCTTTTCCGATCTGCTGGCAGGGATCCACCATCCGCCCAGAGTCAGCCCATCTGTGGAATGAAAAGTGACTTCTTCATAAGTTAATCCAACTTCTTCCGGGCTGGATGGATTCTTTAAGTGATAGCGATGGGTGAAATAAAAAGACAGGATCAATGATCCCAAGAGGATGATAATAATCAAAATCAATAGGATATTAAGAAAAATTGTCATCGCCAGAAACTCTTTTGCTCTGTTTATTCTATATCAAGCCGTCCGGAATTCCAAATTTCGTTACTTGAATGCGATAAAAATTTCCTTCTATTCGTCCTACCGGGTTCTTTAAATCCTGCTTAAAAAACACCAACAAGAATTCCTCAGGATAAAGGCTAACTCTATATGAAAATTATTAATAAATCAGAAATGCTAATGCTTTTCCAGCAAATAGCCATATAATTAATTAACATTTCAATAAAAGGAGATTATCATGACGGGTTTTAAAACCAATATTGAAGAGAAGACTTTAAAGAATACGTACTTCCGCCAGGTGTTTTACACTGCCAAGAATATGCAGCTGGTGGTGATGGCTTTGCAGCCCAGCGAAGACATCGGCGTGGAAATCCACCCCAAGGTGGATCAGTTCTTCCGCGTGGAGGAAGGCGAAGGAAAAGTGGTAATGAATGGCGTTTCCCAGGAAGTGAAATCCGGGGATGTGTTCATTGTGCCCCAGGGAACCGAACATAATGTCATCAATACATCCAAGACCGCCATGCTAAAACTATATACCATTTACGCCCCGCCCAATCACCCAGATGGCAAAATTCACAAGACCAAAAAGGACGCCATGGCGGACGAGCACGACCACGTTTAGGTCAGCATCTTAATAATAAAACCAGGTTTCATTCAGAAACCTGGTTTTTTATTTGTGAGTGAATAGGATTATCTTTTATCCACCACCTGATCAATCAAACCGTACTTTTTCGCTTCTTCGGCGCTCAGGAAATAATCCCGCTCGGTGTCCCGGCGGATCACCTCCAAACTTTGACCGGTATGTTTGCACAGGATGGTATTCAGTATTTCGCGGGTATGCATGATTTCCTTGGCCTGGATTTGAATATCCGTCGCCTGTCCGCTGGTACCGCCCAGGGGTTGATGGATCAGAATCCGCGAATGCGGCAATGCCAGGCGCTTGCCTTTGGCACCTGCTGCCAGCAGGACTGCAGCCATGGAAGCCGCCTGCCCCAGACAAATGGTGGATATCGGGCACTTGATGAACTGCATTACATCGTACAGAGCCATGCCGGCCGTAACGATTCCGCCCGGACTGTTGATATAAAAATATATATCCTTATTTTGATCTTCCGCTTCCAGATAAAACAACTGGGCAATCAGGATGTCCGCCGATTCATCGGTAATCTCACCAGTCAGAATGGCAATCCTTTGTGAGAGAAGACGCGAATAGACATCCACCTGCCGCGCTCCCTGGGCAGTCTGCTCAAAAACATAAGGGACGTGAACATTTCCCATTAAATTTCTCCTTATTTTTATTATTATTTTAGAGTCAAGTATATGCTAAAGCTATTAGATTTTTATTAATGCCCGGCTTAAGCAAACCATGAATCTGTCTGACTCGCCAGGCCATCCCATGGTCAGGTGAGACTGCAGCATTGATATAATCATTCTGGTACGGTTATTGCTACAATGAGTCATAAAGCCCATGCAAAAAAATAAATCCATCATTGTTCTGGGGAAAAATAAAAAGCTGCTTCAAACACTCAATGCGCAATTGAGTAAGGGGGGATATACCGCCCTGTTCTTTTCTTCGCTCTCACTAGCCATAAAAGCTCTCAAAAATAATGGGGTTACCGCAGCAATTATCAAGGAAGACTTTGAAGCAGAAAAAATAACTGATTTCATTCGGGCGATAAAGGATATTGCACCTGCCTTGCCCATTATTTTATTGGCCAGTGAAAATTACCCGAGTCATCTGACCAAAATAATAAATGAGGGAATAATGGGTTTTTTGTCCCCTGATTACACCCGTACAGAGCTTGAAGAAGTCATTCATCATGTCGAAAGTCAACAGAAAATATTCCAGCAGCAGGCAAATACCGAACTGAATTTCGAGCAGCTTTATTACAATTTGCAGGATGGGGTGGTTACAGTGGATTTGGAAGGAAGGATTTTGGCGTGCAACCAAGCCTTTGAAAAAATTTGTGGTTATTCCTTGGAAGAAATTAAACAAATCACTTTTTGGGAAATCACTCCCCAAAAATGGCACGAGATGGAACGCAAAATTCTGAAAGATCATCTCCTCTCGGAGGGAACCACTGGCTTTTATGAAAAAGAATACATTCGCAAGGATGGCAGGATAATCCCAATTGAAGTATGTGCTTATCCCACCCTGGATGACGGGGGAAAACTGGTTAAGATGTGGGCATTTGTTCACGATATCAGCCGGCGTAAACACCGCGAACAGGAAAATAAGAGACATCAAGATCAAATCATCCAGCAGCAAAAGACCTTGATTGAATTAACCAAGTTAAATGGTGATGACCTTGTAAAATCCCTGCGCCTGGTCACTGAAAAAACGGCTGAATCCATGCAGACTGAAAGGGTCAGTATTTGGATTTTTAAAAATAACCAAAGACTTCTAAGCTGTTTGGATTTATTTGAACGAAGTAAAAAAAACCATAGACAGGAATCCGATTTGAGTGTGGATGATTATCCGACTTATTTTTCATCGCTCAAAAAAAATCGGATTATCGTGGCCGAGGATGCTGCCCGCAACCCATCCACAAGAGAATTTAATAAATCCTATCTTGCCCCGAATAAAATCACATCCATGCTGGATTGCTCCATCAATCGCCAGGAGGCATTATTGGGAGTAATCTGTTTTGAGCATGTAAGTGAAACCCGAGTCTGGTCCATTGAGGAACAGAATTTTGCCGCATCTCTGGCGGATGTTACCGGAAGAATTTTTGAGATCCATGAACGCCTCCAAACGGAACAGAATCTGCGTAAAAGTGAGGAGCGCTATCGCAATATATTTGAAACCTCCACCATCGCTATTGCCGAACTTGATTTTTCCAACGTTTTTAAGGAATTTGACCTTTTGGGTTTAAAGAATATTAATGAGGTAAAAAACCATCTCTCCCAGAATCCCGGGGCTTTAATAAAGATTATTAAAGAAATCCTTATCACGGATGTGAACCAGGCAACCCTGGATTTATTTGAAATTGAGAACATTCATGGGATCCCGACTTTTCTGGACCTCATGGGGGAAAATCGTTCGCAGCGAGATTATCAGGGGTTAATGGATACCCTGGCGCACAATAAACCTTTTTATGAGGGTGAAACCAATATCATAACCAAAAAAGGGCATACTAAAACCATTTATTTTCACATGCCTTTACCCAGGCGGGAGAAAAACATATTCAATGTGTTGCTTAACATCATTGATATCTCAGAGCGCAAACAAACTGGGGAAGAATTGAAACGCAAATTACAGGAGATCACAGCTCTGCATGGGATTTCCACTGCAAGCGCGCAATCCACCAGTGTGGATGAGTTGATCGAGCGCACAACCTCTTTATTGGGAGAAACCTTATTTCCGGATAATTTCGGTATATTAATCGTCGACGAAAACCTTCAGACGATTTGTCCTCATCCTTCTTACCGGGGTATCAGTCCCGCTGCATTAAAACTGGTTGAACCGGTCAATAAAGGTATCACCGGTCGCGCAGTTCAAACCGGAAACCCACAAAGAGTTGCCCAGGTAAAAAAGGATAAGGATTACATTCAAATTAAAACAGATACCCTTTCTGAACTAGTAGTGCCGATCAAGGTTAACGGGAAAATCATTGGGGTGGTTAATACCGAAAGCACCCTTGAAAATGCCTATTCGGAAGCGGATGAAAACTTCTTAATTACTTTTTCCAATCAGCTGGCAATTGCCATCGAAAGAATGCGCCTGTTGGAAGCTCAGCAGCGCCAGACCCGCGAAATCACCGCCCTGTATGAGATGACCATTTCCATCAGCGGACTGCTGGATATTGAAAAACTGATCAATCGCATTTATTTACAGGTATCCGACCTTTTTCCGCTGGATTCCTTTCTCATGGCGTTTAATGAAGAGGAGACCAGTGAAATTCACATTGCAACCGCAATGGAGGAAAACCGGGTTCTCCCTGAATTAATAGACCAGCGGCTGCCGATTGATAACAGCGGATTGATTGGCTGGGTCATTCAAAATCAAAAAACCCTCCAAATTGGGGACCTGAAAACCGATCCTCTTCCGGTCAAACCTATTTATTCCAAAAAACCAGTGCGCTCCTGGCTGGGAGTGCCATTAATCACCCATGGCAAAACCATTGGGGCATTGGCCTTACAATCCTTTAACCCATTTACCTATAACGAAAGCCATGCCCGTCTGTTGGAATCCATGGCAGCCCAAATTGCCACCTCCCTTGAAAACGCTCAGTTGATTGAGCAAACTCAAAACCGGCTCCAGCGTCTTTCCGCCTTGCATGACATTGATCTGGTGATCAACTCCAGCCTGGATTTACGGGTGACCATGAACATCCTTCTTGACCAGGTGATTGAAAAATTAAGTGTGGATGCTGCCTCGGTGATGCTCTTGAATACCAAAACCCAGTTACTGGAATTTGCAGCCGGGCGAGGATTCAGGACCCGGAAGATTGAAGAATATCATTTGCGCCTGGGAGAAGGCATATCCGGTCAGGCCGCCATGGAAAGGCATCTGGTGCAATCGCTCAACTTATCCGATCTGGATGAAAATTCTGCTTATCCCACCCTGCTCAGTGAAGAAGGATTTATCAGTTACTACAGTGTCCCATTGATCGCCAAGGGCCAGGTCAAAGGGGTTCTGGATATTTTCAACCGTTCCCTGATCACCCCGGACCAGGAATGGGTGAACTTCCTGGAAACGCTGGCTGGTCAGGCTGCCATTGCCATTGACAACACCACTCTGCTGGAAGACCTGCATCGCTCCAATATTGAACTCACTCTTGCCTATGACACCACCCTGGAGGGTTGGTCGCACGCCCTTGATCTGCGCGATAAGGAAACCGAAGGCCATACCCAGCGGGTGGTGGATATGACCCTTAAAATCGCCAAAAGTCTCGGGATGGATGACACTGAATTAATTCATCTGCGCCGGGGTGCCTTGTTGCACGACATCGGTAAAATGGGCATCCCGGATGAGATCTTATTTAAACCTGGCCCGCTGACGAATGAAGAATGGATCATTATGCGCCGCCATCCGCTGATGGCATATGAATTATTGCATCCCATCATTCATTTGCGTCCCTCTGTGGATATTCCCTATTGCCATCATGAAAGATGGGATGGTAGCGGCTATCCGCGTGGGCTTAAAGGGGAACAAATACCCCTCGGGGCACGCATATTCTCCGTGGTGGATGTGTGGGATGCGCTCACTTCCGACCGCCCTTATCGGAAAGCCTGGTCAGCCAAACGAGCGTTTGATTACATCAAAGAACAAAAAGGCATCCGGTTTGATCCCAAGGTGGTTGACTTATTTATGATTTTGGTTAAGAATGAGTTGAGTAATCAATAGAAAGTCCGATGAACCAGCCCTGATTTTGGCAGAATAATTCTATAAAACAATAAAAAATTCAGGATAAATATCAGTCTAAAACTGTTTCAGTTTTTCTTTCATCTGCTTCTGCCACGAAACCCTCCAGATTCTTACGCAGCCCAAGTTCATAATCCTCGGTGAGCGTATCGGTGGAAAATATCTGCTTTTGTTCCAAATTAAACCATTCAAACGCACGGCGGGTGAAAGCCACACCCACACCAGCAGCCGGAACGAAACCACCAGTAATTTCGCAAACAAGCATTAATTTAGTATGATTTTCGGCAAACTCATCGGCATATGACCAGTGGGTGAATTCCCGCAATGGAACTTCCAATGGGAAAACAGGAAGCTGAACCATGTCTTTGCGGGGGATTAAATAATTGATTACCAGCAAAGAAAAAGGATGGATGACATCCTCAGAGTTATGGGTCATGATAATTTCATAATGCTGGTAGGTCTACTTCTCATACTCCTTGAGTGCTTGAAAGGTGTAATTCAAGTTGGAAGGTTTGTTAGTTGGACCCGGGTCAGGGGTGATTACTTTATGGACATGTGGGTTTTTGCGCGCAACCTTGTCTACTTCCGCCTGGGTATAAGGGTCATTGGGATAAGTACCAACGAAAATGTCATAGTTGCGATATTGCAGTTTTTCCACCGCATTGGTCAGGGTATGCGCAATCACATCGGCTTCATGCCAACAGGCCAATGAAAATGGCAATTTTCTGCTGCTCGCGCGCTTGCAGGCGTTCCAGGGTGAGTTTGGGCCAGTTGCGGGAAAGAAAAAAGCGGCGGATAGAGCGGGCGATAAAATACAGGTCAAATCCAAAATCAGTAAAATCGCTGATGACAAAAATAATTCCCACCAAGACAGCAATCACCTGCAAAACAGGGAATATCAAAAGGGCAATGCAGGTAATGGTATAAAGGATCGTCTCCATGACTAATTAAATCTGCATCTTAAATAAATAGAAGACCTTTCAACTCTTAATATAGCAATTAGTATGCCAAATAAAACCCTCAAAAAGGAATCTCTTCCTTGAAAATTCCATTGATATGAATATATACTTGTTAAAATTACTTCTTGTAGATTGGAGGAAGAATGGCTTTTAGAATTACAAGTCCGGAATTTATGGAAGGCCAATCCATCCCGTGTAAATTCACTTGTGATGGATTAGACATTTCTCCTCCATTAAATTGGGAAGATGCCCCCTCGGGTACGCTAAGTTTTGTGCTGGTCGTCAACGACCCGGACGCACCTGCTGTCGATTGGGTGCATTGGGTGTTATATAACCTCCCAAGTGAAACTCGACAATTGGCAGAGGGTATTTCCGCAGAAAAATCCCTGCCGGATGGCACTTTGCAGGGACGCAATAGTTGGCACCAAGTACGCTATGGCGGACCCTGCCCACCCTCCGGTAGCCACCATTATTATTTCAAACTGTACTCCCTGGATTGCAAATTAAAAATGGATGGTGGAGCCGAACGGCAGGAGGTAACTTACGCCATGCAGGGACATATCCTGGCTCAGGCACAATTAATAGGAATTTATGCCCGCAGCAAATAAGCCGGAACAGCCATGCTCAATTATGGTCTATTTTTAGACAACGTCATTAATTTTCTGATTATTGCGCTGGTGATTTTCATTATCGTCAAATAGGTCAATCGTCTGCAAAAACCGGCCGTTCAGCCCGCGGTTGAACCCACCACCAAGGAATGTCCGTACTGCAAAACCAGCATTGCCATTAAAGCCACCCGCTGTCCTAATTGCACATCGCAATTATAAAAAAGAATTTCAATCCCCCACGCAAGCGTGGGGGATTTTTTCTTTTAGGTTGTGTATCGTTCTAATGAAAAATCCCGGTCTTTTCCAAATTGCCTGGGATTTTTTAAGATAAAGTAATTATGATGGAATTGATTGTTTTGTTCGAACCGGTTTAAGCACGATTGCTAAAATCAGAAAGACCGCCACCGCCGCAGCCGCCAGCCAAGCAGCGCTTGAAACCATGGGTAAGGCAGATTGCTTGATGGCAATGCCAGCAAATGACCACACCAATACCAGCGAGTAACCTACATCCCGGCGGGTAAAGCTCACCAGAGCGGAAATGATCACCCCCACCGCCAGCATGATCAGCGTCCAGACTTCCACAGCAATGCCAAAGCCATTCCAGTTAAGTGAATAAAGCAGTTGGGCAGCGTTGGCTATGGCAGCGACAGTGATCCAACCAAGATAGATGCTGAAGGGTAAATTGACCAGCCAGCGTTCCACAGATTTAACGATCTCCTTGCCGATATTCAAGGTTGTGTAAATACGAATGAGGATGCCCAATAAAACCAGCATGATGACCATTGCCAGGCCGAACTGCAGATAATGGAATGAAACGAGCCAGAGCCCATTGGCCAGACTGCTGAAGAAAAACCACAACCCCAATTTTTGCAGGCGAGGATTCTCGCGCTGGCTGGGCAAAGCCTGATAGACGGTGAAAGCGATCAACCCCAAATAAATAATTCCCCAAATGGAAAACACATAACCAGCGGGGACGATCAACACCGGAAAACGATCCGAAATCTGGGCCGTGTTTAATCCGTTCAACGGCAGCAGGGTCGCCATGGCATTGATCGCCAGAGCGATAACCAGCCCAAGCACATTCAATAATTGTCTTTGTATATTTTTATTCATCTAAACCAAACCTCCAATATTATTCTTATTTTCTAGCGCCAAACCAGAATTTTTTCCAGCCACCGCAGCGATACAGATGATGTCCACTGCACCTGGACCGACATGAGCACCAATCACCGGCGTTACCACTTCTGCACAGACTTCTCAGATTTTATTGCCTTTTTTATACTTAATTCCTCCAAAGTTGATTATGACCTATCATAAAGATAACCGAAAGGAATATTTATTAGTATTTTATAATAAAAATATACTTTATTAGAGCTTTATTAATGTTTACTCGATGGGTTACATAATTCCTTTTATTTCTTTATACTGATAATGAAAGAAAAATTAATCCAAATAGAGGAAAAATGAAAAAAGTAAAAACCATTAAAACTATATGCACATTATTTATAATTGGACTGGTTCTGACCGCCTGCAGTGGAGCTGCTCAGCCGGCGGCAGTAACCGCCACAATGACTGTCAAAGTGCCCGCCACCCCGCCCCAACCGACAGTCATTCCCACTCCGGCCTTACCCACAATGGTGGAATACAAGCATCCATCCAACAGTTTCTCAATTTCCGTTCCAGCCGATTGGACTTCGTCAGAAAATTCCGGTTATGTTTTCTTATCTTCCCCGGATCAGGATGCCTTTGTTGAATTGTTGGCGGAAAACACTGTCAACACCCTGGATGCGGATGCATTCACCAAAGCCATCAACGCAATAGAATTCAATGCATTTGCATGGAATAAAAACTACACGGAAACCAAACGGGAGGTTCAGGCGGATAAGGGCTATGCCATTATCACTAAGACGCTGGATGTGAATACAGTCCCCTTCCAGGTTTCCACCATCTATGAGCAAAAAGGAAAGGTGCTGTATATGGAAAGCTATTATGCCACAGTCAGTTCTGTGAGCAAATATGGTCCGATATTCACTGCCATGGACAATAGCTTTAAAACTAACCCTGCCTATGCAGAAGACCTCTCGCCTTTTACAAGTGCTTTTTTTATTTATACCGATCCGGACAATTTGTACAGTCTATCGATCCCTGCCCTATGGACATTCGATGATCCAAATAAAAATGGTTCAGCAATAACTTACACTTCACCAGATGCCAATGCCGTCATCATTTTGGTTAAGAAGGACCTGGGCAAGGCAGTCACCCGCGCCCTGGCAGACTCCAATGCGCTTGAACTGTTGAAGGTCAATAGCGATGTGCGCATTTCCAAAACGGAAACCCTTAAGAATGGCAACATAAAAATGACCTGGTCGTCAAAGGCAGGCGGTTTGCAAGGCGTCAGCACTTATAAATGGAACGGGTCGACCTTGTATTACATTAGCTGGATGTTTACTTCTGGTTTTGAAAAAAGCTATGGACCGGTGTTCGATCAATCCCTCGCTTCCTTACAGACACCAGAATAATAAACAAGCATTCATCACAGAAAAATGGAGGCCGATCATAAAGACCTTCATTTTTTATTCCCCTGAATAGGATTAGAATTCTCCTCATTCAAAATTGTGATCCGCAGGACGAAGTGAAATTTGAAAACAGTAGCCGGGAAAATATTACTCCTCCTTTTTTCCTCCTTGTTAGTGGTGAGCTGCACTTCACTAACCCCTCCCCCAGCGCCGATCCCCACCTATACTGCCACTGTTTCCGGTACACCCGAAGGTCTGCCAACCCAAAATCCGCTCAGCGCAGAGTTGATTGATTACACCCATAAGAAATTGATCTATCAATTAAAAATTCCGGTGAATTGGAAGGTCGATGAACAGGAGTCATTCACAATCATCACCGCCCCTGATGATTCAGCATCCATCGAGGTAAACGCTGTGAATACCGGCATAGAGCTGAATGAGCTGGGATTTGCCAATTTTGTGGATGCAACTGAAAACAACAATTATGCTGGTCTAAGAAATTATGCCCAGGTGGAACGCAAAGTAGATAACCAAAAAAGCGTAGCTACTCTCCAAAGCACTTTTGATTCCGGCAATATTCCCCAAAAGATGCTTTCCATCTACCAGCGTGAAGGTATTTTGGTTTTTTATATGCACTTCCAGACCAGCGCCAGCACTTATGAAAAAAATAATCCCTTGTTTGAGCAGATCATTCAGAGCGCTCTATTCAACAGTTCCGCTACGGCTGAGATCATTCCCTATAATATCGTTTATGATTTTAACGGTTCTAAGAATTTATTCATTCTTGAAATTCCCACCAATTGGACTTACCAGAAAAATACAATCAATAATGGAATTCTGGACAAATTTTTATCCCCTGATGGTCATGCCAGGATTGAAAATATCACCTATGATGATGGCAATCCAATCACCCGTGCAAAAGCAGACCGCATCGCACTGGAACTCTTAAAAGAACTCTATGCCAACGATGTGCGCATTTCCGAAGCCCAAACCCAGCCGGATCTCAGCATCCGCTGGTCATGGGCTTCCACGAAAAGCGGTATCGAAGGCACATCCTTTTATGAGACCCGCGGCACTTCCTTTCTAATGCTGACCTTATACTGGGATAAAGATTATACGGATATATTTAATCCGCTCTTTAATCGGATCATCCAAACTTATCATCCGCTGGGATAATTAATCCTTCGTACCTCGGAAAATAAAACTGAATGAAAACCGTTCACCAACTCAAGGATTCCTGATTTGTTAGGATATTTGAAAATAAATACCAGGATCCTCGGCTTTTAATTCATCCATTTTATCTTTATACAATCTTCATATTTCCTTCAGATTTCCTTCACCACTGGATGTTAAACTGCAATTATAAAATTCTTGTGAGGTGAAGATGAATAAAGGTCTAAAGATCACATTGATTGTTCTGGGGGTATTGGCGGGTGCCGCTTTACTGGTTGGTGGTGGCATTTTTCTGAGACGCGTGGTGTTGAACCACTGGGAAAACGGTCGGCCTTTTGGGATGATGAGCCGAGCCGGCATTATCCCCAACGCCCGGCAGGATAACCGTTTCGCACTGGGCAGGATGGGACGCAAAGGATCCAACACCACACCGGGCTATCGCGATGGCCACGGCATGGGCAGGATGGGACGCTTCAGCAATAATTACAACGGCACTCCCCTGACTGCGGCGGATGCCCAACAGGCGGTGCAGAGTTATCTGACCAGTCTGAATAATTCCGACCTTACCCTCAAAGAGGTGATGGTCTTCAACAATAATGCCTATGGGCTAATTGTGGAAAAAAGTACGGGTAAAGGCGCCATGGAAGTGCTGGTGAACCCAGCTACTAAAACTGTCACCCCTGAAGTTGGTCCCAACATGATGTGGAACCTTAAATACAGCCTCATGGGTACAGGCGGATGCGGGCGCGGTATGATGACCACCAAAGGCACCTGCAATGTACCTCAACCCCCCACAACTAATGTGGCCGAAATGACCGTTACCACAGCCCAGGCCACCCAATACGCCCAGGAATACCTGGATAAGAACGTTGCCGGAACCAAAGCCGCCAATGACCCGGTATCGTTCTACGGCTATTACACCCTGGACTACACCAAGGATGGCAAGCCGGCTGGCATGCTCAGCGTCAACGGCTATACCGGTCAGGTCTGGCTGCATACCTGGCATGGTACATTTATTGAAGAGTGGCAGGCCCAAGCCCAATAAATCATTAGTAAACAGAGCCGGTTTTTCCTCCACCGGCTCTGTTTTTTCAAAACGATTTATACTTTGATTGCTTAATTCTCTCATACAGGGAACGTATGTTAGTGAAGGAATCATCCTGTCCAGTTCAGCCATTCAACCCTCCCCTTGTTGAGGAAGGAGGTAAATTATGTCCAAAGCCAAAATACTAGTCATTGATGACGAACCTGCCATTCTGAACCTGGTGACGGCCTATCTGCGTTCCGAGGGCTATGAATACTACACGGCTGCCGATGGCCCCTCTGGGTTGAAAGCTGCCCGCACCTACCGCCCCGACCTGGTGGTGCTGGATATCATGCTGCCGGGAATGGACGGGATTGAACTACTCACCCAGCTTCGCCGCGAATCCGAAGCCTATGTAATCATGCTGACTGCCCGCACCGAGGAGACCGACAAAATCATTGGTCTTTCGATCGGCGCCGACGACTATTTGACCAAGCCTTTCAGTCCGCGCGAACTGATGGCGCGCATCAAAGCCGCCCTGCGCCGCATGCAGAATATCGGTGAACCGAAGGAAAAACGCCCCCTTGTTTTTTCACAGGTGCGTATTGATCCCGGTGCGCGCAAGGTATGGGTGCGGGAAAAAGAAGTGGAACTTACCACCATGGAATTTGACCTGCTCTATTTGCTAGCCGCCCAGCCCGGCATGGTCTTCAGCCGCGAGCAGCTGCTGGAAAAAATCTGGGGTAGCGAATATTTTGGCGACCTGCGCGTGGTGGACGTACACGTCAGCCATCTGCGCTCCAAATTGGGCGGCCGTTTGATCAGCACTGCCCGCGGGGTGGGTTACCGCTTTGAAGTCGAGGAGAAATAATATGTTCAGCGCCATCCGCAGCCATTTATCCTGGAAAATCTTCATCACCTATTTGCTGGTCATCCTGGTGGGGGGCGCCATTCTGGCTCTTACGCTCAATCTATCCATCGGCTCCACCGTGGATCGCCATATGATGCGCATGGGACCTTTCATTGTGGAAATGATTGGCGAGCCACGCGGAATGGGCATTGGCGAGAATTTCCGTCTGGCGATGAACGATGCTTTGGTGTACGCCGCCCTGGCGGCCTTTGCCGCTGGTGGTTTGGCCAGCTTTTTATTGAGCCGCCGGCTGATGGCACCCGTCAAATCCATGATGCAGGCCAGCCAGCGCATCGCCGAGGGCGATTACAGCAAACGCGTGCCCGCTTCTTCGGGTTTATCCGTCTCCAACCAGGATGAATTGGACCAGCTGGCACACAGCTTCAACCGCATGGCCGAAAAGCTGGAGCAAATAGAGATGATGCGTCTGCAGTTGATCGCCGATGTCAGCCATGAACTGCGCACTCCTCTGACCGCCATCAAGGGTTCCATGGAAGGCTTGATCGACGGCGTCCTGCCGGCTGACCATACCACCTACGATAGCGTTTACCGTGAAGCCGACCGCCTGCAGCGCCTGGTGGAAGACTTACAGGAACTCAGCCGAGTGGAATCTGGAGGCATCAAATTAACCCTCAAACCCGTCAATATCAGCGCATTAATTAAAAATGCCCTGCAGCGCATGCGTCCGGCTTTTAACGAAAAAAAGATCAAACTGGAAAGCGAATTTCAGGAAAAGCTGCCCCGCGTGAAAGCCGATGAAGACCGCCTCCTGCAGGTCATCATCAACCTGCTCAGCAATGCGCTCCAATTTACCCCTAAAAAAGGAAATGTCAAGGTGACGGTAGACAAAATTAAAAATGACCTGGTCGTATCCATCGCGGATAATGGCATCGGCATCAAGCCACAGGATCTGGAACACATTTTTGAGCGCTTTTACCGGGCGGATAAATCCCGTTCGCGCCAGGAAGGCGGCGGCAGTGGCATCGGCCTGACGATAGCCCAATCATTGGTGCGCGCTCACGGCGGACGCATCTGGGTGGAAAGTGAAGGCGAAGACAAAGGCAGCGTTTTTTATTTCTCACTACCCATCAAACCCAGGAATTAAAGTATCTGCGCCAGACGCTGAATGCCAGTTTGAATTTCCGCCGGGGTCAGCGCACAAAACGGCAGGCGGATAAAACTCTGCCCACCCTGCACAAAAAAACCACGTCCATCGCTCAATTGCAAACCAACTTTTTCCGCTTCTTGCAGGAATTCTACGGTCTCCACCTCCTGGCTGGCAGTGAAACCAGTAAAAAATCCTCCCTGCGGATAATTCCATCGCCCTTTGTTTTTCAACTGCTCATCCAGCGCAGATAAAAGACTATCCAATCGCTGGGAGTAGAGCTTTTTTAGCTCTGCCAGTTGGGCATCCAGCCACCCCTTTTCAATAAAGCGGTAAACCATGGCCTGGTTGAGATAAGGAGCGTTGATATAGGTATCTTCAGCGAATTTGATCACCTGTACAGCCATTTCGGGTGGCAGAATGGCATACCCCACCCGCAGACCCGGGCTAATCAACTTACTATATGAGGACATCTGCAGGACCTCATCCGGTCTCAGTTCAAACAACGAAGGCTGCGCCGTGCCGGAATAACGCAAGGAACGGTAAGGCGCATCTTCCACTACCAGGAAGCCATACCGATCAGCCAATTCCAACAATTGTTGCCTTTTTTCAATACTCATGACACAGCCAGTCGGGTTTTGAAAATCCGGGATCAAATAAAAAAGATTGGGCCTAATCCCCTTTTTTAATTCATATTCAAGCAGCTCAATGGAAATGCCGTCTTCCTCCAGGTCAATCCCAATCACCTGTACACCCGCCCGCCGCAGGAGGGTGAGGGTTCGGTCATAAGTGGGCTGCTCCACCAATACGACTTCTGCCGGTTTGACCAGCAAGCGCACCACATGATCCAGCAATTGTAATGAGCCCTGCCCGATAATGATACGCTCTACGCTAACCATTGCTTGCATAGCAATACTTTCGCGCAGAGGCTGATAACCGGCTGCCTGCCCGTATTGCAGGACAAAGCGGCCTTCTTCATTTAATACTTCATCCGCACAAATAGCCAGCTTCTCAGCCGGGAAACTTTCCGGCGGGGGTACCCCGCGGGTAAAAGTAATGATTTTATTTTCTGGCATTCACACTCCGCTAAAAATTAAAGCGATGGTGGAATCGGGACCTTCAGACCACTGCCGGTCAGACTGACCACAATGGTATCACCCGGTTTGGTGAATGGAAATACAAAAGGTAACGCGGCAGCCGCCAGGGCGCTGGTGGGTTCCACAAAGAATCCCAGCCTGGCCAGATGTTGGCGGGCAGGCAGGATTTCCTCTTCAGGTATGGAGATGCCGATCCAACCGTTTTGTTGAGATTCAGCCAGGATCTTTTTCCAGCGCACCGGCTTAGCTACCACCACCCCTTCGGCGATGGTTTTTACATTCAGATCTACTTCTACTAATTCGGCAGCATGCTGCTGAAATGCGATGACAATGGGCGCCATACGGGTGCACTGAACTGCCACCATCCGCGGCATCTTTTCAATTAATCCGGATTGAAACAGCCGCTGCCATCCCATCCAGATACCTAATAAATGCCCACCCTGCCCGACCGGCGTTACCCAGAAATCCGGGGCTTTCTTCCCAAGCTGCTCCCAGACTTCCCAAGCAGTCGTCTGCTGGCCAAGCAGGTAAGCGGGATGAAAAGCGTGCGAAGCATACACTGCACCGGCATCCACCGCTTCCCGCACCGCCCGGGTGGCATTCTCGCGCGGACCAGGGATGCGCTTTACCCTGGCGCTAACCATCTCAATCTGGGCAAGTTTGGTGGGGGAAGCCGTCTCCGGGGTATAGATCTCAACCGACATGCCTGCCCGGGCGGCATAAGCCGCCAGAGATGCCCCGGCGTTGCCGGAGGAATCCTCCACCACTTCCCTGGCGCCCAACAGGTTGAGCATATTGACCATCACCTCAGTCCCACGGTCTTTAAATGAACCGGTTGGATTTTGATATTCGGCCTTCAGCCAAACTGGATGTCCATCATAAGTCGCTGGCAGGAGCGGCGTCCAGCCAGCCCCCAGGCTGATGGGTGAGGGCAGAGCTAATTCCATCCATTCGCGATAACGCCAGACAGTGGTAACCTGGGTTTGGATTGCAGATGGTTCCACCCTTTTATCTGTGAATGGCTCCCAGGGTGCCCCGCAATGATTACAGCGCCAGGTGTGCAAATCCAAATCAGACCGCTGGCGGCAGTCTGAGCAAATAATTGCCATTACCATATTTTGTATTTCTGGCATAAAATACTTACCGGCTGAATTATATATAGAAAATCCGGAGTTTGAAAAATTCATCAGGATTCACTCAGGTTTTTATGAGTGAATTATCATCTGAACCAATAAGGATTTATCAAGAGAAAAATGAGGAGAGACTTGTTTGCCAAAAGACTAATTTCCCTATTTTTATTATTTGCTATTTTTAGTTGGTTATCTGCCTGCTCCCAGCCAACGCCAACCCCAACCATCAGCATCCCCACTTCCCCGGCGACCTTGTCACCCACTCCTGCGCCAACCGAAACTCCCGAGGTATCCACACCTCAGGCCATTCAGTCAACTGCTGATGATTTGATGCCCATCCAAACCTTTGATGATTCATCTTCGCCTTTCTGTCAATCCCCGGTGGATTTAACCAAAACCGGCGGTTTGACCTATGCCTGTACAAATGGCAAATTTACTTTTTCGACCGCGCCGGGGGCAAAGGAAAACGATAAGTATTTGCGAATTACCGAACCCATCCAGCCAGCCACTGCCTTCACGGTTGAGGCCGACCTGGTCTCACGCGGAGTGCAAGGCAATCCCGACCAGAACAATTATGGGTTCATCCTTGGAATCGATACTACCCACACCTACACACTGCGTTTCAAGGGGCAGTATTACCGCTTTGAGAAAAACCTGCTGAAGAAAAATTACCTGATGGCAGATGCTGAAATTTATGTCAATAAAAACTGGAACTGGAATTATTCGCCTTCCTTCAAGCCCGCTGGCAACACCAACCACATCCAATTGATCTGCGGTGGAGGTTTTTGTATTCTTAACATCAATCAGAGCCTGGCTGCCCGTTTCAACCTCGATCAGGAGATCAACATCTCCTCCCTCGCCCTGTTTGCCGAGGTGGGTTATTACAAACCCTTCGGCAGCGTGGAAGTGGATAATCTTCACATTTATCTTCCCCCGGATAATACTGCCATCCAAAGCGCTTATACCTTCAGCGATGCATTGCTCAGCGACAAGGGCACTTTTCCTAAAACCGGATTAAGCGGGGCATACAACCGATACCAGGCAGACGGATTTCATTTTTCTGCAGTGATTTCCTTTGGCTATTACGGGGTCAAGACCGATCCCGCCCTGGGGAATGTTTCCATCAGCGCATCCGTGGTATTGAAACCGGATAACATCAATTCCTCCATGTATGCCGGGCTGGTGTGCCGCTCCAGCGTGGAAGGCATGTATTTCGCTATTATCCGCGAGAATGGCTATTTTTCAATTTTCCGCGATAACCCCACCCGCGGCCTCTTCATGCTGACGCAAGCCAAGTCAAGAGAGATCCTCACCGGCGGGGCAGCCAATCAATTACGGCTGGATTGTGTGGGTTCCACCATCACCTTTTACATCAACAGCAAAAAGGTGGCCAGTTTGCAGGATGACACCTTTAAACTGGTCTTCGGGCGCTCCGGGTTCTTCACCAAAGCCGGTAAGAATCCGGATGTTTCCGCCATCACCTTCTCCAATTTGGAGATCAAAGAAGTGCGCTGATAAAAAATCATTTGTCATGCTCGAGCGTCGCGAAGCACACCGTAGGGGAAGCAAAGCATCTCACCCATCCAATGAGATTCTTGCCTAACGGCATGCTGCGCGATTCCTAATGGCATGCTACGCGATACTCACAGAATGCTGCGCGATTCCTAACAGAATGCTTCGCGATACTTACAGTATGCTGCGCGATCACGTTGTTCAGAATAACAAAAACTTTTAAACAGCTCCCGATTGCCAGCGCTTATTTGATGTCCCGTAATCCCTTCCAGAGATGATCCAGCGTTTCCAGGAAGGTGAAGCTGCGCTCATTCCAGGCCTGCACGGAGATGTGGAAGCCGTCGTTCCGGATGATATCCATGCCGTGATCGGCCAGCGGCTGGGCTGCCAGCCACCAGTTCCATAGCGGCAGATCATACTCATACGCCAGTTTGGCGGTGGTCAGGTTGATGCTGTGATCCCTTTCCATATTATCCGCTTTGGTGGAAAGGATGGGCACCGCGCCCTGGGAAATGACATACTCAATGATCTGGCGCATGTAGCGTTCATAAATCTCAGCGGTGCGCCCGGTGAAGGCAAATTCCAGGCTGATCACCACAAAGGAGGGTTTGGTGATACGCAGTTCGCATTCCATCGGGTTCTCATCCTGTAGACATGCATCTGACTTCGGCCAGATTTGTGAAAGTGGCGATGCAGCTGTCATGCCAAATTGTGTAGATTCACCGTCGCGGTTCCAATAACCTTTGAAATTTTCAATAGTATCTAAAAATGGCTTCCATTTACCTTGCGGATCATAACCGCCTGGCTGGTCATAGATGCCCAGAAAGACGTTTTTCAAATTCTGGCAGTCGCCAATCTTGGAAAAGGCGTGCGGGTTGTTACCCAGTGCAATCCCTTTTTTATAGATTTCCTTTGCCTTCTCGGTGACCTCCGGAACGATCGGCCACAGACGCCACGCCTCCGACATAAACTGTGGAGTCGGGGTAAACATCAGAGTGGGTATCGCCGCCTGGGTTGTGGCGACCACTGCCTGGGTCTGGGTGGCAGCCACATACTGCTTGGCAGGCGGAACGGTCTCCACTGCTGTTTTGGAGGTCAGCCCGTTGCTGCAGGAAATCAATACAGTACTTATAAATATCAGGCAAAAAACCGTTTTAATGAATTTGCATTGCATTTTGTTCATCCGACTTTTAGTTTAATGGTTTATCACTTCCCAGGATACCCAGTCCAGGCGGGTCAGTTCAGCTTTGGAAAGGGTGAACTTCATCACTCCCGCGTTCTGCTGTGCCTGCTGTGGGCTGCTGGCGCCGGGGATGGCCACAACAGTATCCCCATGAAAATGAATTACCCAGTTCAAAGCCACCTGGGCGGGAGAGACCTGATATTTCTCTGCGATGGATTTTAATTCATCCATCAGGGGCTGGGACTTGTGGATATTTCCGGGCTGAAAGGCCGGCATGAAGCGGCGATAACCAGAAAGGGATTTCACCAGCTCCGGATGCTCATGGAACCGGCCGGTCAGGATACCCTGATCCAGCGGGGAATAGGCAATGATGGTGATGCCCTTTTCTTTGGCAAAATCCAATACTCCGTTCTGCTCAATGCGGCGGTCCAGCAGGTTAAAACGCATCTGATTGCTGGCCAGTTCAAATCCTTCCGCCTTCAGGGCATCAGTTGCCCGCTGCATTTGCTTCAGGTCGAAATTGCTCACTCCGGCGGCCTTAATTTTTCCGGCTCGAAGCAGGGTTGCCATGGCTTTCATCTGCTTTTCCACGCTGGAAAAGCTGGCGGGGTTATGGATCTGCAATAGACTGATGGGATAAGGGTCAAGCTTCTTGAGGCGGGTATCAATGGTATTAACAATAGATGAAGCCAACCGACCAAAGGGCATCCACTTGGTGGCAATGAGCGCCTTTTCCGGCTTGACCCTGGCAGCTCGCAGTCCCGCTGCCAGCGCCAGCTCAGATTGCCCGAACCCATACGCTTCGGCGGTATCAAACCAGTTGACTCCGTTTTCCAGAGACGCTTTGACAATTTGATTGATGGTTTCCTGTTCCAGGTTTCCCCAGTACCTGCCGACCATGGATTTGCCCCCGGAAAATTGCCAGCACCCCAATCCGATCGGGGTGACCAAAATCTTCGATTTGCCCAATTTACGTAGCCGCATTGAATTCCCTTTTATTTGTTTTATTAGAATAAATACCGGTCTATTTTACGATAGAAATGGGTTTATTTACAGTGTGTGATAAACAGAAAAATATTATACAATGATGTGAAATGTATGTATCATTACAATAAATTATTATTAAACATGAAAATAGTATTTAGAGCAAAAGGGGTAAATGCCTGATAATCCGATATTTATCCCCGTAGATCCAAGGGGTTATGGCTGTGGTTTACTATTAGGTTTGCTGATTAAATATTGGAAAGAAGTATTAATCTCTTTAGCAATTATTTTCGCAATTTTCGGGATCTCTATTGTCATAGGCAACATCACAGAATCGATTGATGATCGAAGAATGTTAACGCAAAGTGCAAAATTATTAATAGAAATTCATGAAACTACCGCAACCTTTCAAGCTGCTGTTTCTACAGCTGATGCTATCCCAAGAATTCAACTCAATGCGGGTGATACTTGGTCAGGGCAAGGTTTAACAATAAGTGTAATTAAGCCCTCACTTAACCCCGGATGTGATGGGGTTTTAGGGTTTGAACTTATCATTGAAAATCAAACGGGATCCTCCGAAATTCCTTTAATTGATTCCAGTGCTCCATCAATGGTACTAAAAGAAAGTAGCGGTTATTTATATACTTCTGATTATCCTGATGAAATTTGGGTTAAGGAAGGTGACTCAACACAAGATTGTTATAGTTTCAATATAAGTGATAGAAAGGATTTAACTCTCGATAGGATAATCCAATCATCGAAAAGTAATAATACAACTCTTCATTTGGCAATCCGAGTTACCAGGTTTGACTCTTTTAGGGGTATAGGGGGTACTATAGATAAAGAGACACAATGGATTTCCATTCAAATGCCACGGATAATTCTAAATAAAAATGTTAAATGGATTATTCCAGTTTCACAATAAATTTTATCTGAAATTTGTCGCCATAGTTAAGTGTGTTTTCCCTGCGTCCATCCGGAAAAAGAAGTGTAGAAGTCCGGTGTTTTGTAACGACCAGAAAAATGTTTGATCAGTATTGATTTCATTTGCACGCCAGATTGATAATTGAGGCACTCAACCAGTACAGTCCCAGCAGGGGGACTATCAACTGAGCCATATTGACTGGGTCTACCCACCGTGGGGGTGATGAAAGCCTATTGATTAATTTACCGGATAAGCCACCTGCACCACTGCCCCCGGTCCAAAATGGGCTGCCAGGGAAATGCTGAGTTCGGACAGGCTGGCTTCGGCGCAGTCAAAGCGATGGATCACTTTTTGGAGCAGTTCCGGCCGGACTGGGTTTAAAGGGCTTGCCGGTGCTGTGGTTCATCAGGCATTTCAGGAGGCTAACGCCGGGGATCTTGAAACAGCTAACTGGTTAGGATCTTACCAGGCGAGATTCCAGTCATTCGCCTTATTGTTGGTAAGATTTATTGGGTTACTGCCGTCGGGGCGTTCATCACGTAGATTTCATAGTTTCCATCGCGATTGGATTGAAACGCAATCTTCTGTCCGTCTGCTGACCAGGCGGGAAACTCGTCATCCGCCTTATTGTTGGTGAGGTTTATTGGGTTACTGCCGTCGGCGTTCATCTCATAGATTTCTAAGTTTCCATCGCGAGCGGATTCGAACACAATCCTCTGTCCATCAGGTGACCATTCGGGAGATATGTCATCCGCCTTATTGTTCGTAAGTCGTGTTGGGTTACTGCCATCGGAGTTCATCACGTAGATTTCATAGTTTCCATCGCGATTGGAGTCGAACGCAATCTTCTGACCATCAGGTGACCAAGCGGGCCTATAGTCAGTAGCCGGGTTGTTCGTAAGGTTTATTGGGTTATTTCCGTCGGCATTCATTACGTAGATTTCATAGTTTCCATCGCGATTGGATGAAAACGCAATCCTCTTTCCGTCAGGTGACCAGGCGGGGTCAAATTCTGCCGCTTTATTTTTGGTGAGGTTTATTGGATTACTGCCGTCGGCATTCATCATGTAGATTTCACAGTTTCCATCGCGAATATCCAAAAACGCTATTTTCCGCCCGTCAGGTGACCAAGTAGTTCTATAGTCATCCGCCGGGTTGTTCGTAAGGTGTGTTGGGTTACTACCGTCGGTGTTCATTACATAGATTGCATAGTTGCCATCGCGATTGGATGAAAATCCAATCTTTTTTCCGTCTGGTGACCATTGGGGAAGCTTATCATCCGCCTTATTTTTGGTGAGGTTTATTGGGGTTGATGAAGGTATCGCAGTTACCCTTTCCAGGTGTGGCTGGGCAGTGGCTGTGGCAGTTTTGGCAGCTGGCAGAGCAGTGGCTATGGAAAGTGCGCTTTGGGTTATTGTAACCTCTACTGCTGGTGGTGATACCTTGAAAATTCCCAATGAAAATATCACCACCAAAACTGCCATCAACAATAATCCCGCTGCAATCGGGATCCAATTTACTTTTTTTCCAGCAGGTATAGTTGCCGGTTGCAGTTCATTGACCCCTACATTTTTCTTTTCTTCATGAACCTCTTTTTCTTTCACAAGCGGGATTCCTGGTTTGATTTCCACTTGCCGGCCAAGATTGGTCAGAATGGTCTCTGCTAATAATTTAATGTGTTTTTCCAGCGGAGGGGTCATAGCATCCAGCCAGTGAGTGCGGCCTATGTAATATTCCATCGATTCCGTTGGCTCAACATTATCGATGCGGAAGGGAATTACAGTAATGTTTTGGCTGAAAGCGCGGTTGATCTCGTTTAGGATATGCTCAGATTTATTGGACTCCTCTGACCAGATCAGTACAAAGATCTGGCAATGATCAATAGCATGAATAATTGCTGCAGCAAAATCCTTACCGGGTTGCACATCTCGCGGCGCAATCCAGACGCGGATTTTGTTCTCTTCCAGTTTGGCACATACCGCGTCTGCTATGACTATGTTTTTGTTCGAGTAGCTGATGAAAACGTCGTGAGACATATTTACCTCAGTCGATGGTCATTTTGGCAGCCACAGCTTAAAATTGTCAAAGGCGACACAGAAAGGCACATTATTACTTTCAGCTCCAAGACCAATGTTTCCGCCATAAAAAGTATTATCTTGTGCTTCTCCTATTTTTACGCCATTCTCGTAAACAGTCAACGTATTACCAATACAATCAAAGCGCAAGCGGTAATATATTCCGGTTGCTTTTTTTGCGCTATCACCGGAAAACAGATTGGGGTTGGGACTATAGCGAATTAAACTAATAGTAGTTCTACCATTTATATCAAAACGAGCCATATAGCCTTTATTACCTCCATAAGCTGTCCTGCAAACAATTTCAAAACTGCCATCGCCTTCGACAAATTTTGCCTCCACCTCAACTATTGAATCGGTAAAGGCCCTCGTCCCCTCCAGATATAAAGCAGTAGTCTCAATATCTGGAATTTGTATTTCAAATTGATAAGTATCATCTTCCCCTCGATACTGTCTTTGCCCTTCGCTGTCTCTCACAGGCCATTCCTGGGCATCAAAGGCAGCTTGTGTAAAACCGGTTTGATAATACGGGGTGCCCAAGTCTTGTGTTTGATATCCAGCTTTTGATTCCGTTGGTTGAATTGGGGTTTTGGTGAGGTTTATTGGGGTTGATGAAGGTATCGCAGTTACCGTTTCCATTGGAATATTTGTCGGTTGGCTGGAAGCTTCCATTGCCACTGGTGCATTGGTCAATTGATTCGAGGTCGGCTGCGTTGGTTGTTTCAATAAAGTCAATGCCAACACAACCACCACTGCCACACCGAGCAAACCCGCCAGGGTAGGCCACCAGGCGTGCGGCTTTGCAGTTGCTGTACTGACCAGTTTCTTGTCTTCACGAACCTCTTTTTCTTTCACAACCAGGGTTTCAGGTTTAATTTCCGCTTGCCGGCCAAGGTTGGTCAGGATGGTATCAGCCAATAATTTAATGTGTTTTTCCAGGGGCGGGGTCATGGCATCCAGCCAGTGGGTGCGGCCTATGTAATATTCTAGCGATTCCGTTGGCACAACATTATCAATGCGGAAGGGAATTACAGTAATGTTTTGGCTGAAAGCGCGGTTGACCTCGTTTAGGATATGCCCAGATTTATTGGACTCCTCTGACCAGATTAGTACAAAGATTTGGCAATGATCAATAGCATGAATAATAGCTGCAGCAAAATCCTTACCGGGTGGTACATCCCGAGGTGCAATCCATACACGGATTTTGTTCCCTTCCAATTTAGCACATACCGCGTCTGCTATGACTTTGTTTTTGTTTGAGTAGCTGATGAAAACATCGTGGGACATCGTGCACTCCTCAGTGGTCACATCCAGGAAAGTTCTCCATGTTCACGTTCCACTGTCCCTGACCCAGGGAAATCAGTCTATGATTACCCCACCAGTGAAATTATACCCATGTTCAAACCCTAAAGGTCGGAATGACCTTCAGGATCTGACTTTGATCTTTTCAATAGCGTAACCTGCCCTGGCCAGGATGGTGGGGATGCCGCGAACCATGGCGCGGTCTTTTTCCTTCTCTGATTCTGGCAATTCTTTCCACTCACGGATGGAGGAATGCAATTTCTTAGCTTTATCAGTTTTGGATCCATATTTCCAGCCAGCCGCCAGCTTCTGGTGCATCCAGCGCTCGTGTTCCATTTGCGCCTGGGCTTCCAGGTCAGCGCCGGGAAAGCCTAACGGCGTTTCATTGCTGCGTGCTGGGCGCATCACGTATCCCACCTGGGTCAACTTGGCAGCAATTTCGCGTACGTTACCGCGGTTTAGCTCCTTTTCATACTCGGGTAATTGGTCGTAGGGCATCAATGAGCTGTTTGTCTTGGCCTTCTCGTCATTCTCAAGACCGTATGTATAGCCATTGGTTTGTAAGACTTCACAAAAAATCTCGTGCACGGCAGCAGCCAGCTTTTCAAGCAATTCCCCCTCCAGTTCAATCTGCTGCACCAAAGCCAGGAAATCGCGCGCATCCACGTGCAGTTCCAGCTGGTCCTCGGGCGGCAGACTGGAGCGCTCAAAGGCGGATTTACCCGCCAGGGTACTCATGGCCAGGATGGATTCCATCGAGCGCACGCCATGTCTGTATAGATGAGTTCTGAGCAAGCCGCGCAGCACCCCCAGGTCAATTTTCACTTTATTATTCTGAAGGATGCCAGACACATTGTGCTCAATAAGGGAACGCAGGGTGATCGCCCGGCGCAGAATGAAATATGGGTCACTCCCATTGGCTGTAATGGGATTAGGTCCCAGGACGTTCAAAAATCCTTTCAAACGACTGATGAAATCCGGTAGTTTGACCAACCGTTTTTGCTCATCACCCAAGGCTGCACCAAAGGTCTCCATGGTGTGGCTGGTACCGCCGGCGAAGACGAAGATGCAGCGTCCAATGGGATGCATGATCTGTCCCTGCTGGAAAGCTCCTTCCTGCATGGGCGCCAGGAAGTAACGCAGCCAGCCAAGGGGTTGGTTGTTGAGCGGGGTATCAAACTCGTCCCAGAATACCAGTGGAATTTTGCCCGAAAGGCCAGCATCCCGAACCTGGTGCAGGGCATCCAGCAGGTCCCCTGTTCCGCTGAATTGAGAGAGGTTGAAATTGAGCACGGCAATCTCACCCAGGATGGACTTGGCCACCTGCTCCACGCCAAAAGATTTGCCTGACCCGGGCGGGCCGAACACCGCGATGGATAAGGGGCGTTTCTGGGCGGTCTGACAATATTCCTGGATCAGGCGCTGGATGCTATGCAGGGCTTCAATCTCGCGCCGGTCCACGGTCACTAGAGCGCCAAAGCGTCCGACGGGCACATCGCGCAGGGCGGATTCAAAACCCTCCAGCACGATCTGGCGGGCAACGCTATCCAATTTATCAGTATAGCGCTCCTCAAGAATGGCCCAATAGCCGCGCTGAAGCGGGGGTGGTTCAACCGGGTGAGCTTCAAGCAGATAACGGGTG
>Ga0209777_10001590_pt1 | contig 32224 bp, 23 predicted proteins | sample FrelakmetHBP12HB_FD_187147 | JGI IMG/M metagenome (GOLD analysis project Ga0209777, IMG submission 187147) | Freshwater lake sediment microbial communities from the University of Notre Dame, USA, for methane emissions studies -HBP12 HB (SPAdes)... | ecosystem: Environmental > Aquatic >... | reverse complement strand
CTTGCCGCTGCTACGAGTCCGATTTTGCCGAGAAGCTTGCGTCAAGGCCACAGGTTATGCCGCAGTGAGTGAGAAACCCGACATCTTTCGATCACAAAATCAATCAATTGTCGGATTTCTCGCCGCGCGGTTTTGTCAAATCTACTGGCCGATATGAACATCCTGACATCATCAATTGCGCTGCAACTTGTAAACAGGGGACTCGGAACCCGACCTACGGAACTACTTGCTCGCCCCGCCCGGCTTGCGCGCGAGATTCAATTGCAGTTCAATGACATTGTCCTTCAATTCCACCGCCGCATACTTCGCCTGACGATCCTTGAAAGCAAATCCGGTTGGAGTTTTGCCGAACACCTGAAGGCTCGGATCGAGATTCTTCTGGAGATTGGCAAATGCCGATTGAGCGCTGGCAGCATCCGGATAAGGGACTATGACCAGAATATGCGTGTTGCGGTCGGCGTCGGCATACGTTGCTGCCCCACCAAAGGTCTTGTTTTGAAGTAGCAGCGCATCCCCTTTTCCGAGGCGGTAAAACACCTGTTGCGACAGAGGCCCGCAGAAGACATGCTCCGATCCCGGCAGCATTTGCGCTTTCGGTAGCTGCAACAACACCGTGGTCGTGTCGGTCGCCGACAAATTTGCCAGAGCTTGCTGGGCAAGTTTGGTCATGACAGCGATCGCCTTCTTATCATCGGTGTAGTTCATCACCTGGATGAAGCAGTTACCCTTTGCAGCCAGTAGTTGCGTCTGACTAACCGTATTGCGCGCCCCAATATCCGCTGCTGGCGCTTCCTTACCGCACTTCATCAGATAGATTCCGAGCGCGCCATTCGCACTGGCGAATTCGTAGGCTTCCAAATCAACTTCGGCATTACCATTTTTGTACTGCTGCACCTGCAATTGCTGGAATCCCAATTCCAGAAAAACTTCGGCATCGCCATCGTTGTAATCCGAAAGACTCTCGCGATTGTAGACCAGCGGTTTTGCCGGTTTGGTCCATCCGCTTATAAAATTGTCATCCGGCAATGTTAGTGCGTTTACGTTTCCCCCTAGGATCAGTAGTGCCACTATCAATAGCAGTTTGTGCTTTGTCATTTCGAGTCCCACTGTCGAGTACTTCACCGTGCATTTTCTCCTGCCGCAGCGGCATTCTACGTTTTGCCCTGCGGCTTTTCAATCAAATAGTATCTGACTTGGCGTCAACCAGAGTTTAGTGCTTGCCAAGCCGGATCGAGTCGGTTTTATTTGTCGCAGAGGACAACGCACTATGGACCGACGCGACTTCATCAAGACTACCGGAAAAACCTTGGCGTTTGCCGCAGCCACAACTGCTGCCGGAGTGCTCTTTCACAACCGTCGGGTCGCCGGAGTCGAATCTATTGTTCTAAAAACATCCGACTTCACGGTTCCCACAGAAAAATCACTTCCACAAATTGCGCTGGCAAGAAACGCCGATCATGTCGCCGCGCTGCACGCATCCCTCGATGCCGTCGGCGGCATCAAACGCTTTATTCGCAAAGGCGATCGCGTTACGATTAAACCCAACGTTGGCTGGGATCGCACTCCCGAGCAAGGCGCCGACACCAATCCCGTGCTGGTTGGAGAAATGGCGCGGCTCTGTCTTGCGGCCGGTGCCGCACTGGTTATTGTTACCGACATTCCCTGCAATGAACCACGCCGCTGCTTTTTGCGCTCTGGCATCCGCGCCGAAGCAGAGAAGGCCGGCGCGAAGGTCATCCTGCCGCTGGAGGAGGATTACGTTCGCACTGTAATGGGGGGGGAGGTGCTTGATGTCTGGCCGGTACTGAAATACTTCGTCCAGACCGACAAGCTGATCAACATGCCGATCGCCAAACACCATTCGCTCTGCAACTTTACGGGGGGCATGAAAAACTTCTATGGCATACTGGGCGGCCGTCGCAGTCAGTTGCATCAGAAAATCGATCAGTCGATTGTTGAATTGGCCACGTTCAGCAAACCGACGCTTACCGTTGTCGATTGCACGCGGGTGATGTTGCGCGGCGGCCCGACCGGTGGCTCACTGGATGATGTCGCTATCGAGAATTCCGTCATCTGTGCCACCGACCAGGTTGCCGCTGATTCACGAGCGTCGGAATTCCTCGGCCTGACAGGTGGGCAAGTAGGTCATATCGCCCTCGCCGACAAGTCGGGACTGGGCAAACTTTATTATCGCTCCGCCGGCTACAAAGAGATCACTTGATGTCGATCAAGACCGTTCGCAATCTGCGCCGTTTCTCGCAGATCGTTTTCTTTGTCATCTTCTTCGGGCTGATTCTCAAAACCACTTTCGAAGTCCACTTTGCTCCCGCCAACGCCGCAGAAATTCAGTTGCCATACCCTGTTTCCATCGCACTGGAATTTGATCCGTTGGTGGCGCTTTCGACTCTCCTCGCAACCGGTACGGTCTTCAAAGGACTGCTTTGGTCGCTGGTGATACTGGTTCCGACAATTTTTCTGGGACGTTTTTTCTGCGGTTGGGTTTGCCCCCTGGGATCACTCAATCATTGGGTTTCCGAAATCCGTGGAGCCAAGGGCGAAGCAAACAACGCGCGAAAGATCAAATCCAACCGTTACGGCAAGTACCAACGCATCAAGTACTACATCCTGTCTCTTTTTCTGGCGGCGGCCTTCTTCGGTAGTTTGCAGATCGGCCTCCTTGACCCACTTTCGCTGCTGGCGCGTTCTATCGGTACCGCCGTGCTGCCGACTATTCACACCGCCGCATTGGGATTGCTTGGTTGGGTCAAGGGGCTTGGCGTGCCTTTCCTGGCGACCGGAGCGCAATCGGCCTATGATATCACCGCGTCACTACTACTGCCATACCGGCAAGCGCATTTCCACGGCATACTGATTATCGGTGGCTTCTTTCTGGTAATCCTGATCCTGAACCGCCTGATCACTCGTTTTTGGTGTCGCGCAATTTGCCCGCTTGGCGCGATGCTTGGTCTGTTTTCGCGCTGGACATTGTTTGGCTTGCGGAAGGATGAAGCTACCTGCAACCACTGCAATCAATGCCTAATCGCTTGTCAAGGCGCGGACGGTCCCGATATTGGCGCTGTTTGGCGGCAACCGGAATGCCATCTTTGCTTAAACTGTCAGGCCGTCTGTCCGCAATCGTCGCTCAAGTTCAAGTTCTATCCACAGCAAACTGTGACTGTAGTCAATCCCACCGGCACACAGAAAGTTGATGTCTCTCGCCGGATGGTAATGACATCGCTGGCGGCGGGTGTAGCGTTGGTACCGTTGTTGCGCTCGGGGGACGCGTTCGAGATCAACAGCGATCCGCGTCTGATTCGACCTCCCGGTTCGCTGCCGGAAAGCCAATTTCTGGCGCGTTGTATACGCTGCGGACAGTGTATGCGCGTTTGCCCCAATAATGCGCTCCATCCGACATTATTGCAGGCGGGCGCTGAAGGGATTTGGTCGCCGGTATTGATCCCGCGTATAGGTTACTGCGAACCCACCTGCACCCTCTGCGGGCAGGTCTGTCCAACCGGCGCAATTGCGGAGTTGACATTGACCCGAAAAGTCGGCAATGAGACCATACCGCCAAATCGCATCGGCACGGCGTTTATCGACCGCGGCCGTTGCCTCCCCTGGGCGATGGCGATTCCCTGTATCGTCTGCGAGGAATGGTGTCCGACGTCGCCTAAAGCTGTCTACTTTGCCGAAGAAACCGTCCTTGACCGCAAGAAGAACGAGGTCAAAGTCAAACGCCCCTCCATCGATCCCGAGCTTTGCACCGGTTGTGGCGCCTGCGAGTATGCCTGTCCGGTTACCGATCGAGCGGCGATCTACGTCACATCTGTTGGCGAGTCACGTTCTATGAGAAACCAGCTTCTCCTCAAAACACGCAACCTCAGTCCCCCACCCGGTCGCACGGCGTAGTTGCGCGTAAGCCTACCGCTGTCGCAATGTGAGCAAGCAGCCGACAATTGCGCTCATTAGAATCAGCAACACAAATACCAGCAGCCAGGTCAATCCGATTGTGGGCAGAAACACAATTGTCGGTAGGATCGCGCCGACCGCGGAACCAACCAACTCGAACGCGTAGCCCGCTCCACGGTTGCGTCCGGGGTCCAACTCATAGTAACGTCGTGTTGCTGCGGCAAAGAGACTGCCGGTCCCCAGCGCCACCGTCAGCAAGAAGAGCAGGTGATATGTCAGCAGCATAACCGTGGGAATGCTCTGATATGTAGCCGCAAAGAAAAGCGTCGCCGCCGACAGCATCAAGAGTGCGCATACGTCGGCATGCTTTGCTGTAATCTTGTAGGTAACATACGCGCCCGCCGAGAGACCAAACATGAAAACGCCAATCAAGACCGCCAGTTCTGAGTACAGAGACCCCGCCTGCGTCTGGTAAACGTAGAATGATATCATCTCCAATGACAACGATATCAAACCGGCGACGAAATAGAGTAACAGCCCGTATGATCTTCGCCGCCGATTGCGGTTGATTGTCGCGATCAGCAGCGAGAGAATCAGCATCGGCAAGGCTACATACCACCAACGTTTCTCCAGCACAAATGATGCAATACGGCTGTCCAAATTGCTGAGCTTGGCGCGATATAGCGTTTGATAGTGTGTCAGGACCGGTCGATTTTGACTGTTGATCTCCGAACTGCTGCTTACAGAACTCAACAGCCTTTGCTTCTTGAAATCACCCAGCCGATCAAACAAGTAATTGTCGCTGATATACTGCGGAACGTACGTCAACTTTGACAGGTTTGAGATAAGCGAATCATAAGGGATATTGAATACCGCTCTGTCAGAGGCAAAGAACAACGTCATGTTGCCCGGCCAGACTACCACCTGTCGGAAAACGCTTCCCAGCGTATTGTAAATCGCCGCCAGCAGCTTTGATTCGCGACTTGTGATATAGCGATCGGAATCATAGTGTGTGGGCAGATAGAGAATGCCATCCGGCGTGAGCAGTTGCTTAGCAGCGTTGAGGAATCGCTCCGTCACCAGCCGACTCCCTCGGAAACTGCCGAAATCACCGGGGTTCACGACGATTATGTCAAAGCATTGCTCCGTACCACCACGCAGCACAAATGCTAAAGGGTCATCTGTGACTCTGGTTACGTGAATGTCTTGCGATGATACTTCGATCTCCGATGACAGCGCCCGACGCGGATCCACTGCCGTCAATTCAATATTGGCGAGCCTTACGGCCAGTTGCTCAATACCGAACTCGGTACGACCGAATACCAACACCCTCTTGGCTTCCGGTTTGTACGCGAACGGTGGTAGCAGCAGGTTCTCGGCGGTAGTCAAATCCGGCTCGACGGCCTCGATGGTGTTGTCAGTGACAAGTACAACCGTGCTGTCGCGTGTCAGGATCGCCTGATGACCGTATGGCGTGTCGAACGAACTGACGACATGATATGACCCATACTTGATGCTGTCAATTGCCCTGTCCGCTCTCGGCGCCAGAATGGCTGCCAATGCAACTGCCGCCAGTGCGACTGCGACTGTTGGTACGTCTCTCGCCGGATGCCAGCTTCTCGACGCGACGACGATTCCCGCCAAGACCACGAATGCAATCATCACTGCCGTCGCCAGCGTCGACAACACCGCGCCAACCAACAGAGTAATCACGATACCTGCAACACCGGCGCCGATGCCTTCGACGAAATACAACCGCATAATCGAGCCGTCATCCGCACGATAGCCTTTCAGAATCGCCGTAAACAGCCAGCCCGACAACAGACCGACCGGCAGAGTGACCACAATTGAGATCATAGCTGCCGTACTGAAAGGAATGATCTCACCAACAACATTAGTCACCAGAAATGGCGATAGTCGTGTAGCGATGATTAGCGACGGTAAGAGCAGCGCTCCCATATCAAAAAGAGCAATGGGTTTGGCGTTGACATTCGCGCGGCCACCGTGATAGGCCCCCGCTGCTACCGCAATCAACCAGCCAAAGAGCGCTGTGCCGATGAATAGCTCGCTACCGTTGAGCGATGACACCAGTTCTCGCAGCAGCAACACCTGCGCGCCGGTGGAAAAAAAGCCCAGAAGGAAACCCTGGCGGTTCATTCAAAAGCGGCCGGGAATCTCTTGTTGGCATTTCGGGCAGTGATTGCCGACGAGATTTTGCTGCGTGATACGGTAACCTTTGCGCTCGATCAACATGGCTTTGCATTTGGGACAATAGGTCGATTCCGCCGGATGCCCCGGAAGGTTGCCGAGATAGACATATTGCATCCCCTCACTGCGAGCGATTGCATACGCCTTTTCGAGTGTTGCCTGAGGAGTAGGTGGCAGGTTCTTGAGCAAGTATTGCGGATAAAACTGCGAGAAATGCAACGGCACATCAGCGCCAAGATTGACCTTCACCCAACTTGCCAGATCGCGGAACTCCGCGTCGGTGTCGTTCAGCGTCGGCACCACCAGCGTCACGATCTCCAACCAGATGCCCGAACTCTTCATCTGTACCAGTCGATCCAACACCGGCTTAAGCTCACCGTTGACAATCGTCTTATAGTAGTCCTCGCGGATGCTCTTGAGATCAACCTTGATCGCATCCAGATGGGGAATTAAGAGCCGCAACGGCTCTTGCTCGATGTAACCTCCGGTAACCATCACCGACCGGAGACCATGCTTGTGTCCCGCCTCGGCGATGTCGTACATGTACTCGTAGAATATCGTCGGCTCGGAATAAGTATAAGCGATATTTGGTGTCTTGCGTTGCACCGCCAGATCCACAACTGCCTGCGGAGACAAGTCGATGTTTTCCGTTTGCTCCGGACGTGACTGCGAAATCTCCCAGTTCTGGCAAAACTTGCAGTTGACATTACAGCCCGCGGTTGCCAATGATAGCGCCTGCGTGCCGGGATAGAAATGGAAGAACGGTTTCTTTTCGATCGGGTCGATATTGAGCGAGCAGGGTTTGCCATATACCAACGTACGGTAGACGTCCCCCTGATTCTCTCTTGAACCGCAGTAGCCGCGCTCAAGGTCGGTTACCTGACAATGACGCGGGCAAATTCCACATTCGATGCCGCCGGCGGGGAGTTTCTTGTAGTGCCGCGCCTCCATCGAAGACAACTCTTTGGGTTCGCCGAGAGCGAAAGCATTCTGGAGCGAATTAATCACGGGGGGAAAAAGCCCGGTCTGCGTGGCGACGGCTGCCGCCGCGCCGCAGCCGAGGCAAGTCATGAAAGTGCGTCTCTTCATTCCAGCAACTCTCCCGCTGACTCGCGTCCGTTTTTGTCGATCATGATGACACGCAGCTCGATCTTCTTGATGTCAGCCATGCCCAATCCCAGCTTCTCGGCGCTGGCAAGATACCTCACCGGTCGTCCCGCACGTTCCAGCGTCGGTTGACTGTTTATGGCGCGCAAGTGCTCCAGTATCTCCAGTCCGATGCGATCTGCCGCCACCGGATCATCACTGATCACCAGACCATTGTAGTAGGCAAGATAATCCTCGGCATATCCCGGCCCACCGTTGTATTGCACCCGCACCGCATCAATCACCGTCAACCGGTTCTTGCTCTTGATCGGCTCAAGACTATTGACTTGTGCACAATAGGGATCACAGTTGTTGCCATGGTACTTATTCGGGTTGTTGATCGCGCCATACATGTTCTTCATCCCCGCCGACAAACCGGCAACCGAATGATCCTTCAGAACCGGCACGTTCACATTTACATCGACAATCTCGGTCAGTATTCGGCTCACCAACGAATTGACCTCTCCCGAACCGTAGAAGTCTTCGCTGTAGCCGATCACACTCGCGTCAGTGCCAAGGCAGCGTCTGCCGGCTCCGGAGACATTGAGAGTGAATCCGGCGCTCGCCAGTTCGCGATTACTTCGCTCCCAGACGACAACATCCTTCTCTTTGAATCCCGCGCCGACAAGAATCGCCGTGAGGGCATCCGCCAGTGCCAGTGGCGTTGAGTTCAGTCGATGTGCGAGGCAATTTGTCTTCATCCCGACCGTCCCGCCGGGGAGATAGCGACGCACGGCGACAAGATCACTCTGTCCATACAGCGTATGCAGTGCCGCCTTAAGGAGCATTTCGTATTCTGATTGTGTCAGGGGGCGATTGCGCTGGTCGCCAATATACTTGACTACAACGACCTTGCTCATATAATGAATATACGCCGTAGGAACATTGGGAGCTACCGCTTTTGAGGCGATAGTACGTCGAAAGACTTCAGCGAGCAGGAGGTGCGCCGTGACCAGAATTCTAACACTTGTGATGATGCTGTTGACGCTATGGTCAACGGCGTTTTGTGCCACCGTCAGACAACCGGTGGTGGCGGGGCAACTTTATCCAGCCGACAGCGCTCAGTTGCGTCAGTCAATCGCAGAATACCTCGCGAAAGCCGTTTCGCCGCCAATCGACGGTCAATTGCTGGCCGTCATCGTACCTCACGCCGGTTACGTCTACTCCGCTCCTGTGGCTGCCTATGCCTACAAGCTTCTCCAGAACGCCGGTATTGACAAGGTCATCCTCTGCGGTCCGTCGCATCAGGTTGCCTATCAGGGCATCGCGCTATACGGCCCCGGCATATCCTGGAAAACGCCGCTCGGAATCGTCAAGTGCGACGACAGTCTCTGCAACCGCCTCTTGGCTTTCGACAAACGGATCACCGTATCCGAGCAATCGCAAGCGCGGGAGCACTCACTTGAAGTCCAACTGCCGTTTCTGCAAAGCGTGCTGAAAGATTTTCGTATCGTGCCGGTGGGGATGGGCACACAAAACGCTTCTGATGTGGAACTCCTGGCGCGCGCCCTCGAATCGCTCAAGCTTGATGACCACGCGATCATGATCGCTTCCTCCGATTGGCAACACTATCACCCTGCCGCGCAGGGGTATAAAATGGACTCGCTCGGAATGGCCTGCCTGATGCAGCTTGACGGTGACCGATTGCAGCAGTACCTTGATGATGGAATTGTCGAAATGTGCGGTGGTGGGCCGGCCGTGGCTGTGCTCAAGGCGGCCATCGCCCGGGGAGCCAACAAAGTCAAGATTCTTAAATACGGCGACTCGGGCGACATCACCGGTGACAAATCATCCGTTGTCGGTTATGTTGCCGTTGCGATCTACAAGTCGACAAGCCCTTCCGGAAAGAGCAGTGACAAGAAGACGACGGAAACCAAGGTGAAGGGAAATATGGCTCCATCAGAGTATTTGTCGGATTCCGACAAGAAGAAACTGCTGGAAATCGCTCGCCAGTCAATTGAAAGCTACCTCAAGGACGGCACGGTTCCCGCATTTGAGGTGCCCGAATCACTGAAAAAACCGGGTGCCGCCTTTGTCACCCTGAACGAGGATGACATGTTGCGCGGTTGTGTTGGTTACACCGTTGCCGTAGAGCCGCTCTACAAAACCGTCTCCGACTGTGCCGTCAAAGCCGCGACTTCCGATCCTCGTTTTCAACCGGTGACACAGAGCGAAATCCCTCGACTGAAGCTGGAGATTTCGGTGCTGACGCCGTTGGAGAAAGTCATTTCGTTGGATGCGATTCTGGTTGGCCGGGACGGTCTGATGATTTCACTCGGCAGCAATCGCGGTTTGCTGTTGCCACAGGTTGCGACAGAATATGGCTGGGACCGCACTCAATTTCTGGAACAAACCTGCCAAAAGGCCAGTCTCCCGCGCGATGCCTACAAAGACCCCAACGCTGTAATCTACAAGTTCCAGGCGCTCGTATTTGGCGAGTGACGGGGAGTCGCGTCCCAAAATTGTTGATGATAAAGGAGTTGGTGTTGGTCTGCAATAAAATAGCGGAGCAGGGACTTGAACCCCGGACACGCGGATTATGATTCCGCTGCTCTAACCAGCTGAGCTACTCCGCCATTTCAGTAACATTCAACCTTCGGCGCTGGAATTTATGACTCCTCGCCGGTTTGTCAAGAGCATTCGTGATCCCTCCGTCTCATCTGAACTTTGCCAAAATCCTCAGTTTAACCGGTTGCCAATTTTCCCGATCGGGATTATCATTATATGTAAGGATCGCTAAACCAAGGAGCCTGATCGATGATTACTACAACTACTCCCTCCATAGAAGGCAAACCGGTGCGCGAGTATCTCGGCATTGTTTGCGGCGAAGCGGTACTCGGCGCCAATATCGTCAAGGATCTGTTTGCCACCGTCACGGACATTGTTGGTGGTCGCTCCGGCGCCTATGAAAACGAACTGATCCAAGCGCGCCAGATAGCCATCAAAGAGATGGAAGACGAGGCTGCCCGCTTGGGAGCTAACGCCGTGGTTGGAGTTGATCTCGACTACGAGGTCGTCCGGCAAGGAATGCTGCTGGTGACTGCGGCAGGCACGGCGGTCAAGATTTAGTTGAAACAGATATCATACAAGGTGCATCTGATTGCATCTCTTGAGCTAAACTCGGCGGATGTCTGTGTCGACCCCGAAGGAATTCCGCAGAGGCTATTCGCATGATCGACAACATGATAACCGAGCGACTGCTGACGGCCATTCCATCGGCGGTTTCGGCATGTAGTTCGCTCTTAGGAAGATCAATATGAGGCAAGGCGTATTCTCGTTCTTCATAGTGTTAATCTCAATCGGCATAATTCTATCGCTGCCATTGACTTCCGCTTCCAGGACGGATGCGGCGCAACTGTCGGAATATCTTGACTCTACTCTCTCCTCCAAAAGCGACGGCGATTTTGTATCGGTGCTGGTATTTATGAACGACCGTGCGGATGTGTTGTCTTTACAGCAGCGCTACAAGCTCGCCAGCTTCACCAAACAGGCGTCGCACAAGATTCTGATCGATGAATTGCAGAGTTTCGCCCGCACTGCTCAAACGGACATACTACGCACGCTGGACGATGCCAAATCACGCGGCGACGTGCGCTCCTATGAAGCCTACTGGATCACCAACGCCTTGCAGGTCGAGGCCAGAAAATCATTTATTGAGACCCTCCGCAATCGCCCTGATTTGGCGGCAATAATCGCAGATATTCCGATGCAGTCGCTCTACTATCCCGCCAGCCAGTCGACTGCTTTGGTCCCCGGAGCAGGTGTGTCTCCCGGTCTGCGCGCCATTCATGCCGACAGCATGTGGGCTATGGGTCTTACCGGCGCCGGTTCTCTGATCGCATCATTTGATACCGGAGTTAACGGCGGCCATCCAGCCCTGCGGAATTCCTATCACGGTAACCATGGCTATCCCGCGGAAGCGTGCTGGTTTGATCCGGTCTATGGCCAGACCTATCCGCACTGGGACAGATCGCTCAAGGGTGGCGAGCACGGCACTCAAACCATGGGCGTCATGGTGGGTAAGGATGACGCTACCGGTGATACCGTTGGCGTTGCATTTGGTGCGGACTGGATTAGCGCCATGGTTGTTGACATTCCCCATTCCAACTACTTGGAAGCTTTTCAGTGGGTAGCCGATCCGGATGGTGATCCCAATACTGTGGATGATGTCCCTGACGTACTGAACAATTCGTGGGGTTTTACCCAAAGCAATATCGGCTGCCTTGATATCTTCTGGGACCCGATCGACAATGTCGAGGCGGCCGGCACCGTCGTGATCTTCGCCTGCGGAAACAGCGGTCCCGCCCCGATGTCACTCCGTAATCCTGCCAATCGCGCCAACACACCGTATAACACCTTCTCCGTGGGTGCCGTGCTGGCTACCGATGTCAGCACTATTTGGAATGGATCAAGCCGTGGGCCGTCCGACTGCGATGGAATCTCGATCAAACCCGAAGTTGTCGCGCCCGGATATCAAGTCAGAACAACGAATCCCGATTCCTCCTATGCCCCACGTGATGGGACTTCCTTTGCAGCGCCGCACGTAGCAGGTGCTGTGGCACTGTTAAGGCAATACAATCCTAACGCTCCGGTTGATTCAATCAAGTCAGCGCTCATGCGCTCGGCGGTCGACAAGGGAACTCTTGGTGAGGACAATACTTTCGGTTGGGGTGTCATTGACATTCTGGCGGCCAAGCGACTTCTCGCCCCGAACAATCAGATCAATATTTACGTCCAACAGGTCACACACAATCCGATCAAGCCAGGCGACAGCGTGGATGTCGTCGTCACCCTGCGCAACTCCGGGCTCGGCACTGTGGGTGTAACGGGACAGCTTGTCAATCCAGAGGCTGGAGCAACAATTCTGCAGGGATTCTCGTCTTTTGGGCCTATGGCACTAAATGAGTCTAAGAACAACTCCGCCAATTCCTACCGCTTGGCTTTTGCATCGTCAATCACGGAAGGCACACATCTGACTGTTGACCTGCAGATCCACGACGGCTTCAGCTATCAGCGAACGATCAAGCTCCATTTCACCGTCGGCACCGCGCTTGTGAAGTCGATATACACTCACCAGACCGACAGTTGTCGTTTCACGGTCAGCAACTATGGCACTTACGGACTCGCGGACGAATCGATCACGAACAAAGGTGGCGTCGGTTTTGTTTTCCCCGCCGGCGGCATAAACAATCTTTTCCAGTGCGGGCTGATGATTGGTGCCGACAGCAATCACGTTTCTGATGGTGTCGTCAATCAACTCGGGTCGGTGGATCAAGACTTCGAGGTTGTTCCGGGAGGAAACCTGATTCGTTACACCAATGGCGTTATTGGTGATGTCGAGACTTTCTGTCGTTTTGCAGATGACCGGGCCGCCAATCCGCTTGGTGTTGTCGTGGAGCAGCGCACCGCCAACTTCATTAGCAGCGTTGATGCGCGGTATGTCATCATCGAATATGTCATGTCCAACAAGTCGGCGACGCCCATTAACGGGGCCTATGTCGGTATTTACTGTGATTGGGACTTCCCTTGGGGACAGGGCGGATCAGACCGCACGAACTTTTCGAGAGACTATGGGCTTGGGTATCAATACCAGACCGGTCCGGTTGCCAATAGTTTCCGTGGCACAGCCGTTCTGAACCCCGAAGGTGTGCACACGTTCTATGCGATTAAGAACATGGGTATCGTTTACGACGACAAGGGCAATGGTTTGGTCAACGAGCCAACTAAGTATCGATTTCTCACGCACGGGTTCCAAGATACCACTTCGACGGCTGTCGCAGCTGATCAGTCCTACTGCATCGCTACCGGACCGTTCAATATCGCTCCCGGTGCGTCCGACACGGCCTGTTTTGTCATGATGGGTGGCAGAGATGTCGACGCGCTGCAATCCGCTGTCCTGTCAGCCAGAGCGCGTTATCGACAGGCAACACCGGTGGACGACAACGGCGAACCGAATCTACCGTCGGTGTTCGAGCTTCAGCAGAATTTTCCCAATCCCTTCAACCCCGAAACGGTGATCAGATATGTGCTCAAGCGCACCAGTCCGGTGACCGTGTCGATCTATAATTTGCTCGGGCAACAGATCGCAACTCTGGTGGATGAGACTCAAAACGCGGGAGTACATAACCTGACTTGGGATGGTCGCGACCACGATGGCAGACCGGTCGCCAGCGGTGTCTACTTCTATCGACTCAAAGCGGGCGACATCGCGCAGACGAAGAAGATGATATTGCTCAAGTAGAAGGCAGATGAGCCCCGTTCTCGCGTCGATCTGCAATAGGTTGTCGGCGGATCAAATCAACCAGCATGAATGGAATCGTCAGTGCTTATTCCCCCTTAGCAAAGGGGGATTCAGGGGGTTGTACTGCTCGTACGTTGGTCAATCCAATCATTTATACTGGCAACTACACCGGCGAGATTACTCCGCACGTCTGAGTCGAGGAACCGCAACACGGTCAGTCCCAGCGACTCTAATCGCGCTTGCCGATGACTATCATGCGCTGGGCGTGAACTGTGGGAGGAACCATCGATTTCAATCACGAGTGACAGCTTGCTGCAGTAGAAATCCACGATGTATTCTTAAATTGGTTTCTGTCGCGAAAACTGGTGCCCTCGCAGCTTGCGACTTTTGAGTTCGTTCCAGAGCAGGACCTCCGAGAGTACACCCGCTTTGCGCAAGGCTCGCGCTCGCTCCTTAAGTTTCGGATCGTAGTGGATTCGCATAGGTTCTGCCTCGAATGATAACCAACGTCGGAGAATTCGCAAGCAGGAATACAACCCCCTAAATCCCCCTTTAATAAGAGGGAATAACTGCTCCCCGTTCCATTATCAGCTGAGGCAAACTCATAGGACGATTCGCTGTTCTACCAGCCTACTATTTCCTTCTTGTCTTATCATCAAAATCGCTGTAATCTATTCCCATGGAAACCGATCGTATTGCCCTATGGTGTGCCCTGCCGGCACTGCTATTGCTAATCGCAGCCGGTCACGCTCTTGGACAAGGCCGGGTCCAGTCCAAAACGCTGGCAGATATCGCCATTCTTGAAGACGAACGCGCCATTGATACCGTCAGAGTCAGTCAATGGACGATGAATGGCGATCCAGAAGTCCGTGCCCGAACCGCATACGTGATCGGTATCGTCGGCGATACGAGCTATCGGTCATACCTATCAAGACTGCTGGATGATAGCGCGAAACTGGTGCGGCTGCAGGCGATCTTTGCGGCCGGTCAGCTTGGGGACAGTGTTTACACACAATGGCTACTGCGCTATTCCGCTGACGGCGATTCGGCAATCAAGTCACGCGCCATCGAAGCCCTTAGCAAGGTGGGATCGCAGGCAACAACCAAGCAACTGATAGCGATCCTGAGCGATACACTCGAGAGGCCGCATTTCCGTGCCTTAGCGGCGGAATCGATACATCGTCTCCGAGACAGATACTCCTTCGGCGCGCTCGTAGCGCAGGCAACGAATCCGGATGTCGCAATCAGGGAAAAAGTCTTCTTCTCGCTTTCTCGCCGCGCCAACCGGGAAGCATTGCCGTTTTACGTGTCGGGTCTGAAGGATCCAAATCGTCAGATTCGTTTCTATGCTCTGGGCGCTCTCGCTAGAGTCGGCGACAAGTCTATCCTTGCCGAAATCAAGCCATTACTGCGGGAAAACAACTGGCGAGCAAAGTACTACTCTCTTGGTGTCGTTGACAAGGTCAGGGGGCGTGAGCTTTTGCCAGAAGTAACGGCGTTGCTTGACGCCAAGGAACATGTCTATGTACGGCAGGCGGCGATCAGAGTGCTGGGCGATATAGGGGATCAGCAAGCATCCGACCGGCTGGCACCGTTCTTGGATGACGCCGATGTCAATCTTTGCACCGAAGCGCTAACGGCGATAGCAAGACTTAAGAAGGACGAAGCTCTGCCACAAATTCGGACGTGGTCTAAGTCCGACAATCCTCGGAAGCGGGCTGCCGCAGCGACTGCTTGTGGCTCTGTGGTTTCGACGGAGCGCTGGTCGACTCTCGGAGTGCTGGCGAGTGATGGTGCACCGACAGTGCGAGCGGCAGCGTACGAGAATCTGTTGAGTGCTCAGTCTGACAGCATCAAGAACCTCTTCACGCTACCGGCCTTGATGGATTCTGATATGGTCCCCGCCGTTCTTGCTTGTGATCGCATCGCCCGGGACACGTTGGTCATGCAATTGAACAACCTGCTGACACGATATAAGGGTACCCGCGATAACGACATCAAGGCGGCGATTCTCGATTGCGTCACTATTTTCGGAGACTCGCTGAAAGGCAAGCCGGGAGTGAAAGAGCTGGTTACGGCGGCATTGGCCGATGGCAACTATTCAATCCGCAAACGGGCGTCTGTACTCGCCTCAATGCTAAAGATGCCTGTCGCTGTGCAGACCGATCGTTATCCGACCGCCATTACTCCCGAATCATATCGACTGATCTATGTCAGTGATTCGCCCAACCCCATCGCCGAGATCAACACTGCCAAAGGCACGATCCGCATCGAGCTATTGCACAACTCGGCGCCCAAGACGGTGGCGAATTTTATCAAGCTGGCCAAAAGCGGTTTCTATGACAAGCGCGTTTGGCATCGGGTAGTGCCCGATTTCGTCATTCAGGACGGGTGCCCGCGCGGTGATGGCTGGGGTGGACCGGGTTACGAAATTCGTTGTGAGTACAACGATCTGCCGTATAACACCGGATCGGTCGGCATGGCGACCTCCGGCAAAGACACCGGTGGCAGTCAGTATTTCATTTGTCAATCGCCGCAACCACATCTCAACGGACGTTACACGCTCTTCGGAAATGTCATTGAGGGAATGGACATAGTGGAGAAGATCGAGATCGGTGATCTGATCAAGAGCGTCAAGATCATCGAGCCGAAGGAGTAGCCTTGAGAAGTCTGGTTTTGCTTATGAGTGCCCTGCTGATTACAAGCACGGCCTACCCGCAGACGACGCCCTCTGCACAGGACATCATCAAGGCTGTTATTGCCAAGCAGGAGCGCGACAAAAAGCACTGCGAGAAGTACACCAACTTCGCTACAACGAACAAGATCAAATACGACAAGAATATGCAGCCGGACGAAGTCACGATCACCACGCGCAAGGCCTATTTCTGGGGTGAGCGAACGTCGGAGGAGATTCTGTCCATTGTTGATGATGGCAAGCCGCTGACGCCGGAAGAGATTCAGAAAAAGGTTGTTGATCTGAACGAGAAGTGGCAGGATGAACAAAGGGATAAAGAGAAGAAAGAGGGTTCCGAAGACAACTCCGTTGATCCGCTGACGCTCAATGGCATGTTGGAATACGACTATTATCAGATCGGCAAAGGTGATTCGTCATTCGCCGTAGTCCCCTCGACGATTGCCACTACTGCCGGCACTGTTGATCAGTCAGTGGAAAAGCTGATGAGCTACTATGTCGTTATGGCTCGCTCAAAGACGCTCGACTCGCGCCATTTAACCGCGACCTATTGGATTGATGCTAAGACTTATGGCCTACTCAAAACCACTTTCACTCCCGCCAAATTGCCGCACTTTGTCGATATGCTCGATTTCCAAATGGACTACGGCGCGGTCACCGACAACGACAGCACCCTCTATCTCCCTGCGCGATTTGAACTAAAGGGCAAGGCCGGGTTTCTCTTCTTCAAAGGACGTTTCGGTGTGATCGAAGAGTACAGTTCATATCAGTGCGACAATGCGATTGCCGACACGCTGTTTAACCACAAATACTTCTATTCAGGCGGAAACAAGTAGGAGCAGTCATGCAATTTGAGACGGTCAAGATCGCCATGCCGGAAGGGTGTAATCTGATTCTCGGCATGACGCACTTTATCAAAAGTGTGGAAGACATTCATGAACTGATGGTCAATTCGGCGCCGTCAGTCAAGTTCGGCGTCGCCTTTTGCGAGGCCTCCGGCGACCGTTTGGTGCGCTTCTCGGGCAATGATGCGGCATTGGCGAAAGCGGCAGCGGACAACATTTACAAGATCGCGGCGGGACATTCGTTTCTGATCTTTATGCGTGACGCCTTTCCGGTCAATGTACTGACCGGCCTCAAAAACGTCTATGAAGTCGTGAACATCTTTTGCGCCACCGCCAATCCGGTCGAAGTGGTAGTTGCGCGGACGGAGCAGGGGGGTAGTATTCTCGGTGTCGTGGATGGCGAGACTCCGCTGGGGATTGAAGACGATGCCGCCAAGAAAAAGCGCCACGAGTTTTTGAGAAAAATCGGCTATAAGCTATAACGGACTCTGGATATTCAAATAGACCTGTGCCACCGCTGATATCTTACGACAACGGCATTGCCATCGAGGGACTCGAATTCCTGCTCGATGCCGGCCGCACGGCAGACTTCGCTTATGTCTCGCATGCGCATTTTGATCATGCGCGCAAGCATGGTCGCATTCTGGCCACAGCCGAGACGGCGCTGCTCTACAGGCAGCGTTTTCCCAACGTGCCAACCCGGGTGCTGCCCCTCAACAGACCTGTCAAGTTTGGTGATGCTACGGTCGAGTTGTTTTCTTCCGGACACATGCTGGGGGCGGCGCAGATACTGGTCGAGATCAAGAAAACCCGTATTGTCTACACCGGCGATTTCAAAGTTTATTCCAATCTTACCTGCCCACCTATGGAGACCCGTCGTTGCGATATCCTGATCATGGAATCAACCTATGGCGACCCAAGCTATTCTTTTCCGCCGCAGAACGAAGTTTACACGCGCATCATCGGTTTCGTTAAGCGCGTGCTCGCAGACCGGAATATCCCGGTGTTGATCGGTTATGCGATGGGAAAGTCGCAAGAGGCGGTGATGCTATTACAGCAACATGGCTTTGCGGTCTGCGTTGATACACCGATCTCGAAGATCAATCAGCTTTATCGCACCGCCGGTGTGAAATTGCAGTCGACCAGTCATTTCCTGCACACTTCACTTGAGAACAAAGTCGTGGTTGTGTCTCCGCAGACGATGCGACATGAGGAATACAGACAACTCAAGCGCAAGAAATCACTATTTCTAAGCGGCTGGTCGGTGGGGGTAAAGAAGGGGTTTACGGTGGGTGCAGATGCCGGACTACCGTTATCTGATCACGCTGATTATACGCAACTTCTATCCTACATACAGGAATGCAATCCGCGCAAGATCTATACGCTGCACGGTGAAGCACGGTTCGCTGAATTACTTTGCGATTCGGGCTATGATGCCGAATACTTGACAAAAGGGTTTCGCAGCGATCAGGTCAAAGAGCGTGTGACAGCGTCACGCGAACTGACGTTGCGGGAGTCGTCAAAGAGTCGACCCGCGGCAAATGACAGTGCGATCGGCCAAAACTATGAGTTGTTCTAACACCTCACTGCAGAAGAGATATTCACATCGTAGGGGCGCAGCATGCTGCGCCCGCGGGCATGTCCAACTTGCCCCATACGAATCTCAACGTAGAAGGAATTTTCGAAAGCAAGTACTAGCTTTGGTTATTGCCGGAGTGGTGACGTGAAAAGGCCGGAGTGCCACAGTCCGCTCTGCGTTCTGTCAGCCTTGCTGGCGTTGGTCTTTCTCACCTCGTCGGTAAACGCCGATTATCTTTGGCCTTTGCCATACGGCAAGGAACTGTCATCATCCTTCGGCGATTGGCGGGCACGCCACTACCATGCCGGTCTCGATATTCGCACCGGTGGCGCTGTCGGCCGGCCGGTTATCGCGCCTGCGGATGGTTATGTCATGCGATTATCGACATCATACTACGGCTACGGCAAGGCACTCTATTTCGCGATGACGGACAGCAATGTCGCCGTCTTCGGTCATCTCGATCACTTCCGTTCCGAGGTCGAGGATTATGTAGCGAAACAGCAGATTGCATCACGGTCCTACAATCAGAATCTCATTCTCGATACCGCGCAGTTTCGCTACTATCGCGGAGACACGATCTGCTTTTCCGGCCAGACCGGTGTCGGTGCGCCACACCTGCATTTCGAGATTCGCACGGCAAACAACGTACCGCTCAACCCGCTTGGCTTTGAAGGATTGAAAGTCAGCGACACGCAACCCCCGGAATTTCGGCGACTGCGTCTGATCGGCAAATGGAACGACGATTTGGAGCGCGCTCTGGGGCGCAAACTCGATTACCAGTTTCTCAGGAAGTCCGCGCTGTCACCGTATGTGCTGAATGATACGATTGAATGTGACGATGACCATTTCTGGCTATCAGTCGAGGCAGTCGACAGAGTCGGAACCAGTGCCTGGTTAAAGTCGATCTATTCGTTGGAGTTGAGGGAGGGGGACCGACTGCTTTATCGCCTGACTTACGACACGCTCAGCTTCAACGACACTTATCTCATCGATATGGAACGCAACTACCAGATGGCGGTCCACGGCGCTTCCGACTTCTACAATCTCGTATCCATGCAGCAGGCACAATCGGACAGAGGAGTCTGCCGCGATGCTAAAGGTGCGATTTCGTCGCTCACCCTGATTGCCAGTGATATCACCGGAAACGAAAGCCGGGCGATCGTCCCCATACGTTATGTGTCGCAGAATTCGCCCCGCGAGAAGACGAAACCGGAATACGCGCGGCTGGCAGCATTGCTGGAGCGATACGGCGCTCATGAGGAGGATATCTCCTACGCCTTCATTCCCAACGGCGAGAAGCTGTGTCTGTTGGTCAGGCAGCTTAGGGCAGCGCCGCCGGTGGAGTTCAGGTTATCAAACAGTCGATCAACTTCGCGGTTGGTTGTTTTGAAAAACATTGGCGGCGGTTTTGCATTCGGAGTCATCGATTCCGAAGGAAGCGGAAGCCTTCTAAATGCTGAGGGGAGTTATTCTCTCAACAAGAGTTCTGAAGGAAGCAAGGACACGAAACAGAGCTACGCCATTACGACGGGTTTCCGTCGCGCCTGGGCCGGTGACGAGAAAGCCGAGGGCAAGGTTGTCTCTCCGGATGGTCGCTTGCAGATCCTTATCCCTCCCGTCGCGCAAGTCTATTTCCCCCTCGATCGGCAGTACTACTTTGACATTGAGATGACCAAATCGGTGCGGAGTACAGACTATACGGTTGTGCCGGATGAATTCCCGCTGGCAAAGCAGGTGACCATCTCGTACGGGTTTGACAAGGCGATTCCGCGGGGCGTCGGTCTCTATCTCGGCAAAGGGGAGAAGCCCAGCTTCCTCGGCGCTGAAAGGGACAGTGCCGGAAACTCGATTACCGCAACATCATATCGCGTGGGAGTCGTCAGCATGCGTATCGACACCATTGCGCCCGCGATTCGGGAAATCAGCCCGTCGGCAAATGCTTCGGCGTCGTCCGCCCGCCCGAAGATTCGCTGCAGGATCGACGACAATCTCTCCGGTATCCGTGACTCCGTCGAAGTGGACATCGACGGACGATGGTGCATACCTGTCTACGATCCGGAGGCAGGTACACTGATTTCCACATCACACTTCGATCTCGCACCCGGCAAGCACCGGCTCGATATCAAGGTGACCGATCGCGTCGGCAACCAAAGGCATGTCAGTAGCGAGTTCAATTTCGGCACGAACAAAGCCGCAACCGGCCATAAGAAGAAGCGCGGCAAGTAGCGCGACTCGTTGCTTAACACATATCCACAATGTAAAGAACAAGCGGGCCTAGACCGTCGGCTTCCGCGCGCCAAACTACCTCTTTTCCCCAACCGTAAACGTCACCGACTTGATCGCGTTGCCCGACGCATCCACGACTTTCACTTCCCACTCGCCGGTCAAATTGGCGGGGATATTCTTGACACTCCAGGTCCGCCAGCGGTTCCCTTTGATTGTGAGCGGAACCTCAAGGACAACCTTCCCGGCATGCGACCAAATGTGTTTGATAATCGCTTCGCCCGACCCACCGGTGATCTGGCTCCAGCAATACAGCTTGCCGACATTGGCATCAAATGCCAAAGCGCCACCGGTGCAAGCGCGGTCGGTGATCTCAGTGCATATCTGAACTTCCGCTGCCAACGCCGAGGTCGTGGCAGCCTGAGCCGGCTCAGTTGGCCTCGTATCCTGCGAAAAGGCTATCGTTGCCGAGAGCAGCAGTATCATTATGATTGCATGAAAGATTCGTGTCATGGTTTCCTCCGGATTGTGGTTCTATCGGTCAAAAAATGCTCGTTTGTCTTGCGACCAGTTTATGAAGTATTATACACCTAATCAAGCGTTTAATAGCATCCGGATGGTATTGCCGTGCCGAACCTCCCTCACCGTAATCGAATCCTCGATTGTTCCAGAATGCAACGGCGTAAACTGCTCCCCCATGATATTGAGCACGCCATCCTGCCGTTCCGATATCCCCTTCACCGGCAGACAATTCGAGTAAACCGTGATTCCGGTTTCGAGGTTCCAACCGGACCAGTTTGCAGGTGGGAAAACAGGTAAAATTAGCACGATTACTGTCGATACTTTAAGGTGGTGGGGTATTGTCAGAATTGAAAATGGAATCCAAGTGCTGGTTTGAGTATCAGTTCAAAGCACCATTCCGAGTGAGTTGACAGCCCCATCCCAGTCGCACAGTCGACAGAAAGCGGTCTTGTTCAAATATGAAGGGGTGCTTATGGGACGCTCAACGAGTAGTCGACGGAACCCGATCCGATTGCGGATACGAGTGGCTCAACTGCGATTCGCAGTGATTCGCCCGCTTTTTTCCAAACTACTCAGGGTTGCGCTCGCAGGATTGCTCACGGCAACCTGCGCTTTCGCTTCCGAAGATCAGTCGAAAGACACAGTGGATCTAACACAGCTCAGTCTCGAAGATCTCATGAACGTTACGGTGACATCAGTGTCAAAAAAAGCCGAACCCCTTTCCCAAGCCCCGGCCGCTATCTATGTCATTAATAGCGAGGAAATCCGACGTTCCGGCGCGACCTGTATCCCTGAAGCGCTTCGATTGGTTCCGGGGATGCAAGTGGCCCAGATTGACGCGAACAAATGGGCTGTCACGGCCCGTGGCTTTAATGGCATGCTCGCCAACAAATTGCTTGTCCTTGTTGACGGACGATCCGTCTATACGCCCACTTTCTCCGGCGTGTACTGGGATGTCCAGGACATCGTGATGGAGAGCATTGATCGGATCGAAGTGATTCGCGGCCCGGGCGCTACCATGTGGGGCGCCAACGCCGTTAACGGAGTAATTAACATCATTACCAAACGCTCTAGTGAAACTTCTGGCCTTAGCGGCGGCTTGAGTACGGGCAATCGTGAACGAAACAACGCGGCAATACAATATGGTGGGGCGGCGTCGGAGAACCTGTCCTATCGGGTCAATGTAAAACAATTTCAAGTCGAGCCCTGGAAGAAAGCAGACCGGGATACCGCTCAGGATAACTGGGGAATGACTCACGGCAGCTTTCGTCTCGACTGGAATCCTTCGAAAACGTATGATTTGACACTTTCCGGTAATCTGTACGACGAGAAAGCGCATACCAGGAACGTGCTCCCGAGTATGGCGCTTCCATATTCGAACGTCGTCACGATCAAAACGGACGTTTCGGGGGGAAACGTGCTTGCCCGCGGCAGTCATCCGCTCTCGGACCATTCTCTTATTACCCTGCAGGGGTACGTGGATCATACTCGGCGATTGGACCTGACCGGCGGCGAGATCCGGAACACCTATGATCTGGAATACCAGCAGGATTACCGGAGCCCGGGAGCTCGAAAGCTCGAATTGGTCTGGGGAGCCGGGTATCGAGCGAGCGCTGACAGTATAATAAATTCTCCCTATGGTTCCTGTTCACCCTCGAATCTGTCGACCGGGCTCGTGAGCGTGTTTGTTCAAGGCGGCGTAGACATTGTCAAAGAGCACCTGACTATCACTGCCGGATCAAAGGTCGAGCACAACAACTATACCGATTTCGAGATTCAGCCCAGTATGCGCTTCCTCTGGGCCCCCAACAAGCACAACTCCTTATGGGGAGCTGTCTCGCGGGCAGTCCGCACCCCTTCACGCTCCGAGCGTGACGGAACCGTCTGGCTGAGTACTATCCCGCCCCTAACGACGGCCAACCCCACCCCGCTGACATTGCGCATCAATTACGTGGGCGACGATGCCTTCCAAAGTGAGGAATTGATCTCACGGGAACTGGGTTATCGTGCACAACCATCCAAGGACTGGTGGATGGACGTGGCCCTCTTCTACAACCGGTACGAGGGTATCTTCACGGCTATCTTGGGTGGACCGATTCTGTCCGCCGAAAGCGTAACGCTGCCAATCCACTCCGAAAATAAGCAAAACGGAAAAACCTACGGCGGTGAGACCGCGGTTGACTGGCAGCCAAGCACCAAGTTCAGAGTCAAAGGCTCTTACAGCTATTTCTCTGGGGAGATTAACCCAGACCCAGGCGCCGTTGTTTTCGCAGTACCATCCGGAGTGTCGTATACGCCAAAGCACCAGATCCAGCTTTTCCTGATGACAAGACCGACTACCCGAATGACAGTGGATCTGCTTGGACGGTACGTCGATCGTTTGCAGGGATTGAATATCAACGGATACACGTCGCTGGATGGTCGGGTCGGTCTCAGCTTGAACCATAAGCTGGAGTTGTCACTAACGGGGAAAAACATCCTGGGAAATAGTCACGTCGAATTCCAACCTGAGATACTCGTCGTCCCTGCGAGCATTGGACGGCGATTCGATATATCGCTAAACTGGAGAATCTGAGAATGCAAGGGCTTGTCCGAATGACGATTATCCTGGCGCTGCTCACGGCAACCTGCGCTTTTGCTTCCGAAAATCAGTCGGGAAGTGCCGTGGATCTAACGCAGCTCAGTCTCGAAGATCTTATGAACGTTACGGTGACTTCGGTATCAAAGAAGTCCGAGCCCGTTTCCGAAGCCCCGGCCGCTATCTATGTCATCAATAGCGAGGAAATCCGACGTTCTGGCGCGACCTGTATCCCTGAAGCGCTCCGACTGGTTCCGGGTATGCAGGTGGCCCAGATTGACGCTAACAAATGGGCTGTCACTGCTCGTGGCTTTGACGGCATGTTCGCCAACAAGTTGCTTGTCCTTATTGACGGGCGATCCGTCTATACGCTTTCTTTCTCCGGCGTGTACTGGGATGTCCAGGACATCGTGATGGAGAATATTGATCGGATTGAAGTGATTCGCGGCCCGGGCGCTACAATGTGGGGCGCCAACGCCGTCAACGGAGTAATCAACATCATTACCAAACGCTCCAGCGAATCGTCCGACCTTAGTGGTAGCTTGAGTACGGGCAATCATGAACGAAACAACGCAGTGATACAATATGGTGGGTCGGTCTCGGAAAATCTGTCCTATCGGGTCAATGTGAAACAATTTCAGGTCGAGCCCTGGAAGAAAGCAGACCGGGATACTGCTCAGGATAATTGGGGAATGACTCATGGCAGCTTTCGTCTCGATTGGAATCCTTCGGAAGCGTATGATTTGACCATCTCCGGTGACCTGTATGACGAGAAAGCGGATACTAGGAACGCGCTCCCGAGCATGGTGTTCCCATATTTGAACGTCGTCACAGTCAAAACAGCCGTTTCGGGGGGAAACATACTCGCTCGCGGCAGTCATCCGCTCTCAGACCATTCTATCATTACCCTGCAAGGGTACGTAGATCATACTCAGCGAGCGGACCTGACCAGCGACGAGACCCGGAACACCTATGACCTGGAATACCAGCAGGATTACCGGAGTTCGGGAACTCGCAAGCTCGAATTGGTCTGGGGAGCCGGATATCGAGTGAGCGCTGACCATATGGTAAATTCGCTCTACAATTCCTATTCACCCTCGAAGCGGTCGACCGGGCTCGTTAACGTGTTTGGTCAATGCGGCATAGACGTTGTGAAAGAGCGCCTGACTATCACTGTGGGATCGAAAGTCGAGCACAACGACTACACGCAATTCGAAATTCAGCCCAGTATGCGCTTCCTCTGGGCTCCCAACAAGCACAACTCCTTTTGGGGAGCTGTCTCGCGAGCAGTCCGCACCCCTTCACGCGGCGAGCGTGATGGAACCCTCTGGCTGAGTGCTATCCCACCCCTGACAACCGCCAACCCCGGTCCGCTGCCGGTACGCATCGACTACATGGGCGGCGATGCCTTCCAGAGTGAGGAATTGATCTCACAGGAGTTGGGTTATCGTGCACAGCCATCCAGAAACTGGTGGATGGACGTGGCCCTCTTCCACAACCGGTACGAGGGTATCTTAACGGCCATCCTGGGTGAACCGATTCTGTCCGCTGAAAGCGTGACGTTGCCAATCCACCCCGCAAATAGGCAGAACGTAAGGACCTACGGCGGTGAGATCGCGGTCGACTGGCAGCCGAGCACCAAATTCAGAGTCAAAGGCTCTTACAGCTATTTCTTTGGGAAAATTGACGTAGACCCAGGCACTGTGGCTTTCGCACCACCGTACGGAGTGTTGTCTACGCCGAAGCATCAGGTCGGGCTTTTCCTGATGACAAGACCGACTACCCGAATGACACTGGATCTGCTTGGACGATACGTCGATCGTCTGCAAGGACTGAATATCAACGGATACACGTCGCTGGATGGTCGGGTCGGTCTCAGCTTGAACCATAAGCTGGAGTTGTCACTAACGGGGAAGAACATCCTGGGAAACAATCACGTCGAATTCCAGCCTGAGATACTCGTCGTCCCGGCGAACATTGGACGGCGATTCGACATATCGTTGAACTGGAGGATCTGAGAATGCGGGGGCTCGTCCGACTGGCAATTGTCTTGGCGCTGCTCATTCCACCGATTCTCCTGGCCCAGAGTGGTCCTTCGGAGAATGAGGTGAAAGCGGCCTTTGTATACAACTTCGCCAAGTTCATCACCTGGCCGACCTCGGTCTTTCAGACAACTCAGCAGCCGCTGAATATCGGAGTTCTCGGGGAAAAATCCGCAGCCGACAGGCTTATGGCCGTGGTGCAAGGCAAGACGGCGAATAACCGGCGAATTATCGTCACTGAGTCCGCCTCAATCTACGATCTCATGAACAGCCAAATCATCGTTTTCGCTTCTACATCGGAAACCGAGCTGAAGACCCATTTGGATACGCTCATATCGCAGCACGTTTTGACCGTCGGAGAAAGTGACAAATTTCTCGAACGGGGCGGCATCATCAGGCTGTACGTTCAAGATACCCGGGTCCGGTTTGCCGTGAATGTGCCAGTTGCGGAAAAAGCCGAGCTCTCCGTCAGTTCCAATCTGCTGAAACTGGCGAGTGATCCCGACAAACCGCGCAGCGGGGACTGAATCATGTTTCGCTTCCGCAACGCGGCCATTCGCAGCAAGCTGATTATCATTCTCATGATCAGCAGCATGTCCGCTCTCGTTCTCGCCGGGGGAGTACTGGTCGTCCACGATCGCCTGATCACGCGCGATTCGATGGTGAGGGAGCTTCAGGTGTTAGCCAACGTGACTGCCTTGAACTCTACCGCCGCGATCTCCTTCAATAGTCGGCAGGATGCTTTCGAAACGCTATCAGCCTTGCGCGTAGAAAAACACATCTTATCGGCCAAGGTATTTGACACCCAAGGCAAACTCTTCGCGGAATACATCCGCAAGGATGCATCCGCCGACATTACGGATGCGGCTCGTCCGGAACCGGGCTTTCACTTCGATGACAATTCTCTCATTCTCACCTGCCCCGTGGTGCTCGACAGAGACACTACCGGCATGATCACCCTTCAGTCCGACTTGGGGGAACTAAATGCGCGCCTCACTCGGTACGCCGCTACGACCGCAATCGTGCTGTTATTATCGTCGCTTGTCGCCTTCCTGCTCGTGACGAGGCTGCAGAAAGTCATCACCGAACCGATTCTCCGACTTACAGTGGCCGCAAAAGAAATATCGCGAAATCAGGATTACTCTATCAGAGTACAGTCTACCAGTCAAGACGAGCTCGGTTTCTTGGTGGAAAAATTCAATGACATGCTCCAGCAGGTACAGGAGAGAGACCGCGCAATTCAACTCGCCAACGATCAACTGGAATCGCGAGTGCGCGAGCGAACGGTGGAGCTTGAGAGTGAGGTTGTGGAGCGACGGCGGGCCGAAGAGGAGTCGATCAAATCAAACCGACTGCTTTCCACTTTGATGGCGAATCTTCCGGGCATGGTATATCGCTGCCGAAACGACATCGACCGTACTTTGGTGTTTGTAAGCAATGGGTGTTTGCCGCTGACGGGATATACTCCCGACGACCTTGTCGAAAACAGATCATCTAGTTTCGCCGGAGTAATTCATCAGTCGGATCGCGGAACCGTTCTAGCGCAACTGCAATCGGCGATAGAACAGGGTCTGTCTTATCAGATGACCTACCGAATAGTCACCGCCGCCGGCGCTGAGAAATGGGCCTGGGAGCAAGGCTCTTGTTCATCTGATTCCGGAACCGGAACGGAAACACTCGAAGGTCTCATTCTGGATATCACCGAGAGGAAGCATGAAGAGGAGCGTCGGGCGCGCTTGACCACGGCAGTCGAGCAGGCGGTGGAATCAATCGTCATCACGACAGTTGATGGCGCAATTGAGTACGTTAACCCGGCGTTCGAGACAATTACGGGGTACTCGCAAGAAGAGGTGATTGGCCTAACGCATCGAGTTCTTAAGAGTGGCAAACAAGACAAGGGGTTTTACGAGAATCTCTGGAAGACCATCCGGCAAGGCGAAGTCTGGCAGGGTCGACTGATTAACAAAAAAAAGGATGGCGGCCTGGTCGAAGCGGAAGCAACCATCTCCCCCGTCCGTGACGCCAACGGGAATATCATCAATTTCGTGTCCGTTGAGCGAGATGTAACGGAGATGAAGCAATTAGAGACGCAGCTTCGTCAGGCACAGAAGTTGGAAGCGGTCGGGTCGCTGGCGGCGGGCATTGCGCATGAAATCAATACGCCGATTCAGTTTGTGGGGGACAACACTCACTTCCTGTCAAACGCCTTCAATGATTTGCTGAAACTGCTCGACGTCGGGATCAAACTCGTTACAGCCCATGCCACGGACGCTGATTATCAAAAGGCCTTCAAACAGTTCGAGGAAACGATGATCGCCAGCGACTACGACTTCCTCAGACAAGAGATCCCTTGCGCGATTGATCAGACGCTCCAGGGCATTGACCGGGTAGCAACGATTGTACGCGCGATGAAGGATTTCTCTCATCCTGATGGCGGAGAAAAGTCAGCCATTGATATCAATAAGGCTCTGCAAACGACCTTGATCGTCGCCCGTAACGAAATCAAATACGTCGCGGAAGTCAGGACCGAATTTGCCGACGATCTCCCGCTGGTGCCGGCTTATTCCGGCGCTCTGAATCAGGTATTCCTGAACCTGCTGATAAACGCGGCGCATGCGATTGTGGATGTTGTGGGAGATGGAACCGGAGTCAAGGGGGAGATCACCGTGCAAACGCGACGAGAAAATAACCAGATTGTGATTGCGGTCAGCGACACCGGCACCGGAATCAGTCCGGAAATTCAGGAGCGCATCTTTGATCCTTTCTTCACCACGAAAGTGGTGGGAAAAGGGACCGGACAGGGATTGGCGATAGCCCGGTCGGTTGTGGTGGACAAACACGGAGGCACATTGACATTCGAAACGAAGGCCGGTGAAGGGACCACCTTCTATGTACGACTGCCGCTCATACCGCAGGAAGTACTGCTATAGTGCGTATCCTCTGTCGATACCAAACCCAATGAGCTCTAATTCGATGTCTGAAATCATCTTTCGACCAACTATAGAGTCTTTTTCCAAACCGACCCACCACCCCAAACGCCTACCGATTGACAAACGGCGTTGAACTTCCTATGCTGTAGTTGCTTAGAAAATAACCTGCTGGAGGAGATATGCCGGAATTTCGTCAGAACTTGGCGACCAAAGAATGGGTGGTTCTCGCTACCGAACGAGGCAAACGACCGTCTGATTTTACCAAAGAACGTCCGCCGCGAGTGATACCACCGCCCTTCAAGGATGACTGCCCGTTCTGCCCGGGACATGAGGACAAAACCCCATCGCCAACATACATCTTTCCCGAGCGGGGGGACTGGCAGATTCGTGTGGTACCCAATCGCTTTGCCGCGCTCCAACCGAATTTGGCAACCACGCGCTCATCGGTCGGCAGGTTCTTGTCGGCGAAAGGATTTGGAATTGCTGAAGTCGTGATCGAAAGCCCGAAACATAATCTGACCATCGCTACCATGGATATCAATGAACTCGGCTATGTCCTGCTCGCCTATCGGGCGCGGTTACGCGAGATCAGCAAGAGTGACAAAATCAATCTGATCACGATCTTTCGCAATCATGGACCGTTGGCGGGGACTTCTCTCGAACATCCCCATTCGCAGATCATTGCCACACCGATCGTGCCACCTCATGTGCGCTATCCCATGGAGCAAGCGGTACTACATTTCGACAAACACGGCACTTGCGTCTACTGCGATATGGTCAAGGAAGAGATCGAGCAGCAGGAACGTGTCATCGCCGAGACCGATTATTTCGTGGCGTTTTGTCCGTACGCCGCCCGTTCGCCATTTGAATGTCGCATCTATCCCAAACGTCACGCCGCGAGTTTCTCCTCTATCGACGGCGAAGAGGTAATGGAGTTGGCGGCGTTACTGCGCGAACTGCTGGCAAGAATCGACATTGGCTTGAACAATCCCGATTACAACTATGTCCTGCGTTCGTGTCCGGTCGGTGACGAAGACACCCGGCATCTGCACTGGTATATCGTGATCATCCCCAAGATCACGATCCCGGCCGGTTTCGAAATCGGCTCCGGGATTTACATCAACACCGTCTCGCCGGAAGATTCCGCGCGGTTCTTGAGGGAAGTGGAAATCAAGTAGTGTTCGGCTGTGTCAGCATGGCTTCTGCAGTTCGGATATGATATGGTGCGAATAGTGCTATTCGCGATGTGAAAGAACAAGCGGGCCTAGGCCGTCAGCTCCCGCAGGCGGATGGTTGGCCTGTTTGATCCCGGGTTCCCGATCGTGTTTTGATAGTCGATTCGCGCCGATGTTCTAGGCCGCGGCAGGCGAGGAGAGGTTGTCCCACAAGTTTTGGTTGATTGGGAAGGATAAGAGGTGTTTGTGTGGAGGAGATTCGGAGGAAGCAAGATGATCTATCGCCGTGAAGATGTCCATCAACTGGGTTTTTCCTGTCCGCATGATGAGGTGTCGGAGGAACGGTTGGTGTTGACGATTGACCGTTTTGTAGAGGGGTTGGATTTGCGGGCGTTGCATGATCGTTACAGTGAGGCGGGGACGGGTTATTATGATCCGGGGATGCTGTTGAAGGTCTGGTTTTTTGCCTATTGTGATCGGAGTTGGCATTGTCGGGAGGTAGCACAGCGGGTGCGTTACGATGTCCGCTATCGTTATTTTGTGGGGGGTCATCGGCCGGACTTTCGGACACTAAACCGATTCCGAAAGGATCATCTGGATATACTGCCCGAATACTTTGCGGCGCTGGTGGAGCACTGCGAGAAGTTGGGATTGATCGACAGTTCGGTGGTGGCGTTGGACGGCAGGAAGCTGCGGGCGAATGCTTCGGGACGGAAGCATGGGAAGGACTCACTTCAGCGAGAGATTAACCGCCGGCTGGCGCATGATGTTGAGGCGGATGATCTGGAAACGGAAGAAGAAGTCAACGACGCTATCACCGAGAAGGTAACCAAGCCCTCAACAGAGGCGGTGAGTGCAACTGATCCGGAGGCGCGGTTGATGAAGACGGGTGAAGGAACGGTGCGGCTCTGCTACAATGCGCAAGTAGTTGTCGACAATCGTCAGTTGATTGTGGCGGCGGATGTCGGCAATGATGCTGATGACAGATCATCACTGCCCCCTTTGCTGGAGCAGGCGGAACGTCAGTTGTCGAGTGAGTTGGGAGCGATCGTTGCTGACGGTGGTTATTATTCGGGGCGGAATATCAAGTATGCACAGGAACGCGGGCTGAATGTTTACCTTCCGAAACGATTAGGGGAGCGAGGCGTATACGGGCAGGAGCAGTTTGTTTATGATGGGGTCAGCGATCGTTATCATTGTCCGAACGGTCAATGGTTGAAACGGGGTGGTCAACGGCGGGTTCATGGCGTGCTGAAAACGACTTATCAAAGCACGGTGAAACAATGTCGTGACTGTCCGCTGAAAGCGGCCTGCACTCGTAAGCGCTGTCGCCGTTTGGAGGTCGCAGAGACCGCGGTTACTGAACAAGAGTTGGCGGCCAAGTTGGCTTCAGCGCCTGGTCAGGCGATCTATGCACGTCGTCGGGAGTTGGTGGAATCGGTGTTCGGCAATCTCAAGTTCAATCTCGGCTTCAGTCGTTTTAGTTTGCGTGGTCTGGCGAAAGTCCGAGGCGAGTTTCTGCTGATCTGCATCGCGCACAACTTGAAGAAACTGGCACAGTGGCGAGGTTGTCGTCAACTAGAAACGGCCTTTTCCGCCACGATTCGCTTCATCATGGTTTATTTTCAGCCCTACTCAGCCTATTTCCTGAACCTGAGGCTCGTCAGAAACGGAATCAAGTTCGCAGGCCTATGGATCTGAATCATTGTGCCAACAAAAACAACTTGTGAGACAACCTCAGGACGACTGCCGCGCACAGGACCAGAATGGAACATGTACGGGCGAACGAAGTGTCCCCATAGGGCAAACACGTACGACAACGACAGGATCAAGTCATCCGTCAGATTGCCAAAGAGCCGGAACGGGTTGCGGGGAAAAGGGGACGCTCCTCCATTGAGTCACCGACATCACAAACGTCCGCTATTGTAGTCGGCCCTGAAAAAGTCGATTTGAGGCGGACTTTGGCGATAGAAGGAGGGTTCTGGGTTTAGGCGGCGACTAAAAGGTGGGTTTGGCGACGCCAGCCGAATAAGACAAAAAGAAGCACCGTCAGGAGCTTCCGCAGATTATAACCACAGCCGCTCAGGATGGCGTTGATTTGGTCCCCCTCGATCCCGAGCAGGTAGTTCCGTCC